>ERZ807291.1064-NODE-1064-length-45396-cov-39.330871_pt1 | contig 45396 bp, 40 predicted proteins | sample MGYA00521257_ERZ807291 | MGnify/ENA primary metagenome ERZ807291 (study PRJEB31413, sample SAMN03169783) | marine metagenome | biome: Marine; feature: Water; material: Subsurface seawater | place: North Sea | collected 2011-04-28 | depth 1 m m ... | reverse complement strand
GATTGTCAACCAGTTCTTTGCATTTGCCTCCGTCAAAGCCAAGAATGGCGTGAGTTTTCATTCCCATGTCATGTGCTTTAAGGAGGGCTTCGACAACATTTGGGGAATTGCCGCTTCCCGAAAAGACAATGAGAATATCTTTTGATTCTGCTAGAGTGCTGAGCTGATTAGAAAAGATATTTTCATATCCAGTGTCATTGGCTAAACAGGTATTGACGGCAATATTTGCACACAAAGAATGGACCTTCATTCCCTTTCCGTCTTTCGGTGAAATGCCATAGAGGAAATCGTTGGCCAAGTGGTTAGCATTTGTAGCACTTCCACCATTGCCACAAATAAAAACCTGTTTTCCCGATTTCCATGCAGATTTTAAATCATCAGATAAGTTCTTTACTAAATCCCAATTTATCATATTCCAAGCATTGGTGAGAGAAATTTGGTAGTGATTTTTAATTGCAAAAAGATTACTCAATTGAATTTTATTTAAGAATTAAGCGAATTTTTATTGGAGAAATTAGTGTAGGCTACCGCACGATAATTTATCCATAATTGGAAAAAGAATCTGAATGCATTGAGTCAATTGACCAAAGAGATGAAAAATATTAAGCATTAACTATGCCTAAAGTAGATGCGATTAATTACAATAGAATCATGATCGACATAAATAATGTTTTAAATTAGGTTATGTTATAAATGGCAATTGAAAAAATAGTTGTTGTAGATGATGAGATGATGATTCGTAAGGCGTTGGAGACGCAGTTACGGAATAAGCGTTATTCGGTTGCTTCTGCTTCAGATTTGAAGGGGGCGCGTAAGATTTTGTCTCGGGATTCTTTTGACTTGGTATTCCTGGACCTTCGTCTACCAGATGGTGAGGGGACAGATCTGTTGGAAGAGATTACCGCCAAGACTGAGGCTCCCATGGTGGTCATGATGACCGGTTATGGATCGGTTGAATCTGCTGTTTCCTGTATGCAGATGGGGGCTTTTGATTATGTGGTGAAGCCATTTTCTTTTGAGCAGATTGAGGTGGTGGTGGATAAGGTTGCTTCCTTTGACAAGATGCGAATGGTAACCAAATATTATGTGGAGGAAAGCGATTCTCGCTCATCTGACATAATTGGTGAGAGTGAACCGGTACACAAACTCAAGAATTTAGTTGATAAGGTGGCTAAGACTGAGGCCAGTGTTTTGATTACGGGTGAAAATGGCACAGGTAAGGAGTTGGTTGCCAGAGAACTCTACCGCAACAGTATGCTCGCAAAACAACCCTACATTCGGGTCAATTGTGCGGCGATTTCAGAAACTCTTATGGAGAGTGAGTTTTTTGGACATGAGAAGGGTTCTTTTACTGGTGCAACAGAGAGAAGGGAGGGGCGATTTGAGTTAGCGGATGGAGGAACCATTCTTTTGGACGAAATTAGTGAGATTGCGCCTGCCTTACAAGCCAAGCTTCTTCGAGTATTACAGGAAAAAGAATTTGAACGGGTGGGGGGGAACAAGACTATTCAGGTGAAAGTTCGAGTCCTTGCCACTACCAATCGAGATTTAATGGAAGAGGTGAAAAAGGGAAATTTTCGGGAAGATTTATATTATCGGTTGAATGTGTTCCCTATCGAAGTGCCACCTCTTCGCGATCGTTCCACAGATATTTTGCTTTTGGGGAATTCTTTTTTAGCAAGGCATGCTAGAAAGCACGGAGTGGATGAAATTTCTTTTTCTACTAATTGTGAAAAGGCGATCGAGTCTCATAATTGGCCTGGCAATGTAAGGGAGTTAGAAAATGCAGTGGAACGGGCCGTTATTTTGGCTGACAAGGGGAAGCAAATTGAAGCCGATTTACTGGGGCTTCATCAAACTTCCCATTCGTCACCTTCTGTTGCGAAAACTCTTGGCAATAATGATGAGGGAGAAATTGAATCGATGGAGGAAGTCGAGCGAAAGCACATTCAGAATACTTTAAAAGCTTGCGATGGAAACCGGACTCATGCAGCAGAGAAATTAGGACTGAATGTGAGAACCTTGAGGAATAAGATTAAACAGTACGAGTTGGAAGATTAGCCCTGCGGTCCATTTACCAAATATTGGTAACGAGACTGACTATTCGAAAAGCTGACTCACTGTTGAACCTTCTGCGGAGAGGTCAATAATTTCATTAGGGTCAAAGGGTTTGCCATTCTTGAGGGTAATTTGTACTAGTTCTCCCTTACTATATTCTGCTTCGTGATTTAGATTTCCATTTTCATCCCACTTCGAAATCCTTCCGTCATATTTCCCGTTTGAATACCGAAGGACGGCTTCTTTCTTACCGCTGTCATCGAGTGCAGTAATCACACCGGTATAAAGTTCTTCGGTTTCCCGTATATGCAGTAATCCGCCCCGCTTTGGATCACCCGCAAATTTAGTGTAGAATTCGATACCGTTTCCCTCCCATTCTGCTAATTCCAAAGAAGCCATGCTTTTCCCTGATTCGGAGGCCCCTTCATTTTCAAAACGACCAAAATCTTCCATTCCATTCTGGAAATACTTTTGTGAATATACATCCCCTTTCTTGGTCCATATATAAAAGTATCCATGTTTTTCTCCCATTTTGTATTGGGCCTTATATTTTAATTTTCCGTTATCGTACCAATCAAAAAAATCACCATCGGGTACATTACTGGTATAACTTTTCATGGAAATTATCGTTCCGTTCCTCGCTCGAATTTTGATGTAGCCAGAAAAGGAGGAATCATTTTCTTTCGATTTAATATTTCCATCTTCCTCCACTTGAAAGGAATTCTCGAATTCGGACTCAGAACCTTCCCAATAAGATTTTTGCTGAATTAAATCGACAACTGCAAATTGAGTGGGTTCTTCAACTTGTTCCACTTCGATTTCTTGCTCACATCCTAGAATGAATAGTGCAAGTAATCCGACGGTTAGTTTGAAAAGGAAACTTTCTTTACTTGTAGAAATCAAAATACTCATCACTAACTACATTTCAATTTGAAGGGAAGAACAAGTCGAAAGCTAAAGTAAATTAAATTTTAATTAGAGTTCCCCACGAGAAACTAATTATTCTATTTATCGAAAATTATTATATTTCGATTGGTTTTGATTAAAATTTCTTAATCAAAAACTTGATCGATCTTACAATAACTGACAATTGTTAATGATGATCATTCCTAAGGCGAGTAAGTTGGATTCTAAGCAAATCAAAGAAATCGAGAAGATCGTAAGTGAATTCGATTGTAATATCTTAGAGATTCAAGGTCACAATCAATGTGTTTATGCTATTTTGGGCGATGAAACTCATGCTCTTATGTTTAAGAGAATTGCGGGCCTTTCCTATATTCGAAAAGTTGATGCAATCGAGTCCCCCTATAAATTAATGGATCGTCGGTCTGCTTTATCTGATCACCAAGTTCAAGTAGGAATTTCTACAGTTGGAAAAGATTCCCCTTTTATTATTGGCGGACCCTGTACCATCGATCCTAATGAACCCAGTTTGTACATTGATACCGCACATGCCCTCAAGGAGGCAGGGGTAAATGCTTTGCGTGGGGGCGTGTGGAAACCGAGAACTAATCCTTACTCCTATCAGGGGGACAATAAAGCAATTGAAATTATTATCCAGGCGCGTGAGGAAACAGGTTTGCCTATAGATGTTGAAGTAATGGACTCCGAACAGCTAACAATCGCGATGGAAGCACAAGTGGATATCTTACAGGTTGGAACTCGGAACGCACTCAATTATTCTTTGCTTAAGGAAATCGGAAAGCTATCTGCCGGAACTGGTTCTGGTGTTTTATTAAAACGTGGGCGTCATGTTGCATCCCCCAATGAATTTATTGCAGCAGCTGAATACTTGGTCGCAGAGGGAAATCCTAATGTGATGCTTTGTCCACGGGGTACAACGCCTGCACTTGATGGGTACCGAAATCATCCGGATGAATCGATCACTCCATTACTGAAAAACCGAACCTGGGCACCTGTGGTTGTCGACCCGTCTCATAGCGTCGGACATGCCGAATATGTCCTGGCCTGTTCTTTGTCTGCAATTGCCTATGGTGCAGACGGATTGTGTATCGAATCCCATATTGATCCCGCAAGAGGAATCGGCGACGATCCTAAGCAGGCAATTACCCCAAAAAGAATGAAAGAATTGATTGCATCTTGTCGCGAGATTTGGGCACACCGTTACCAGGTAAAAGATTAACTTTGAAAAGGTTCTAGTTGCCCAATTTTAGATCGGGTATCAAATAATTGGATACATAGTCTCCCACGGCTTCCTCTAAGGAAAACAGGTCATGTTTATAGCCTTGATTGCGAAGCTTTTCGATTTTTGCTTGGGTAAAGTATTGATATTTATCCCGTAAATTTTCGGGCATTTCCACGAATTCGATTTGGGCATCTTTTTTAAGCGCAGAAAAAATGGATATTCCCAGGTCGAGCCAAGTTCTTGCCAAGCCATTTCCCAGATTAAATAATCCGGTAGCCTTTTCGTTTTGTGCGAGCCAAAGAGTCATTTGCACTGCGTCTTTTATGTAGAGGAAATCTCTTTTTTGTTCTCCATCCTTATACTCGGGCCGGTGGCTTTTAAAGAGGCTCATTTTTCCGGTTTGAGCAATTTGTTGGTATGCTTTGCTTACCACTGATCGCATATCTCCTTTATGCTCCTCATTAGGTCCATAAACATTAAAATATTTGAGTCCGGTTATGCGATCAAGCCAGCCTCTTTCTTTCGCCAGTAAATCAAAGTTGTGCTTAGACCATCCATAAAGATTAAGGGGAACTAATTTTTCTATATCTTCATCCTGATCATCCATGCCGGCTGAGCCATCCCCATAAGTTGCGGCGGATGATGCATATATAAAGCGAACATTTGAGTCCAGGGACCATTCGCAGATTTCCTGGGTATAGAGAAAGTTGTTATCCTCAAGGTATGCCTTATTGGTCTCTGTTGTGCTGGAACAGGCACCGAGGTGGATAATCGTTTTTACCTCTGACAAGTCATCACTTTTTTCTCGGATTAATTCCCGAAACACTTTGGCATCGAGAAATCTTTGATATTGTAAATTATCTAAGTTCTTTTGTTTGAGTGACTCCTCCTCCACCCAATCAACTAACCATACATTTTGAAGATTTTGGTTATTAATTCCCCAAATTGTAGCACTCCCAATTAATCCTGCTCCCCCCGTAACAATGGTTACACCGTCCTTTAAATCATGCATTGGATAATTCGATTGAACGATCACGGGCTGCCTGAGCTGCCCGTTGTACGATTTCTCTAAGCTGATCCTCTGCAAAACTTTCTAATGCCGCCTGAGTCGTGCCATTGGGTGAGGTAACTTGATTTCTTAATTCTTCTGGATGGTTGTTGCTTTGTTCCATTAACTTTGCAGCACCCACAATTGTGTGAAGAGCAAGATCCTTGGCGAGTTCAGTCTCCAAACCAATTTCTTTTCCTGCCTGCTCCAACGCACAGGCAAATTCAAAAAGATAGGCGGGGCCGCTTCCACTAATTGCTGTAACCCGATCAATATCTATTTCATTTGTTACCTCCCTCACCTGTCCTAAGGAAGAGAGTACATTCTGAATCGTAGTGCGATCCACCTCCGTGGGATTAGAGTCGAATAAGAAACCTGTAATTCCCGCACCGATTTGACCGGGAGTATTCGGCATCGATCGTACGATGTTCCGCGAAAGAGGAAAGGCACTTTTTAATCGAGTAAGAGTAATGCCTGCCATGATGGAAAGAATGATCATTCCCTCTGTCGATTTTGCTATTTCGGGGGGAAGTTCGGCAAGTTGTTGTGGCTTGCAACCGAGTACGAGCAGATTTGGATTTTTACCAATTAATTCTGCCACATCTTCGCATCGATGTATTCCGGTTTCCAGAGAAAGGGCATTCGAAGTTCCATCATTGGCTGAGCAACACGTAATTTCATTCGCTTGAAAAGAACCTGAACGAATCAAACTGGTAACGATTGCGGATACCATTTTACCCGCACCAATAAAGCCGATTTTACAATTCATTAAAAAATTATGATTGGGGGGAGGGTTGTGCAGTGATCGTTCCGGAGAGAAGGTCATGAACACACCTTTTATTACGATTAAATAAACAAAAACAAAAATTGAGCACACCGGGCAGAAGGAATGGGGTGATCAGCGTAATGGATGCTAGCCCTTTTACAATCGAGCGAATTAAAATCTTACGGAAAGCAGGGGGTTCAAAGTTTTGAAATGTAACAGTACGTAAGCCAAAAGTTGCTTTTCCTAAAGTTTGACCACGAAAAAATGCATCTCCGCATACAAAATACAAAACGGGAAGAAAACAGGCAGTAAACATCATACTTAAAAGCATTTCAGAAGTTTCAGCAGAAAGTTGTGAATCTTCCAGGAATGTTGCCATTTTGGAAGAATCAAACCGATCGTCGCTGCTAAGAATAGAAACTTGATTGATCAAATTATTAAACTCAGCCTTGGAATTTTCGTCGTATAAATTTGGAATTAAAAGAGCGACCAACTGGATTAGAATAAACAAAAGAATTGTGTCCATTGCATACGCAATCATTCTTTTGGCAAGTGATGCGGGGACAAGAACATCTTGTTGTTCTGGTTTTTCATCTGAATTAGATTCCATGAATTATGAATGATTTCCTTTAAATGCCTGAACGGTATTTTTCATTAGCATTGCCACTGTCATTGGCCCCACACCTCCCGGTACGGGCGTAATAAATTTGGTTTGTGGTGCAACTTGTTCAAAATCCACATCACCAACTAAACGAAAGCCTGATTTTTTATTGGAATCCTCAATTCGATTAATTCCAACATCAATGATTGTTGCCCCTTCCTTGACCATATCTTTGGTGACGAACTGAGGCTTGCCGATAGCCGCAATGATAATATCTGCACGTCGGGTGTGGTTTTCCAGGTCTGGAGTGCGGGAATGGCAAAAGGTAACAGTTGCATTTCCAGGGAAACCCTTTCTCAAAAAGAGCATACCCGCTGGCTTTCCCACAATAAGGCTCCTACCTAACACGACCACATGTTTGCCTTCTGTGGTAATGTTTTTGCGCTTTATTAATTCTATAATCCCAGCAGGCGTACAGGAAATAAAGGCATCCTCTTGTTCCTGGCATAATTTCCCCAAGTTAAATGCATTAAATCCGTCCACATCTTTACTGGGAGATACATGATTAAAAATAGTGCGCTCATCGATGTGGTCGGGGAGGGGAGCTTGCACTAAAATACCATGAACTTCTTTATTATTGTTCGCGAGGCTTATTTCTTCCAGCAATTCATCTTGCGAAATGCTGTTTGGATAAAGCTGCAATCTGCTTTCAATCCCAATCTTTTCGGCAGTTTTTTCTTTTTTGCTTACATAAGAAATAGAGGCGGGATCCTCGCCCACGCGGATAAATACGACGCAGGGTTTGCCCCCTTGAATTGCTGAAACTTCAATTTTGAGTTCTTCAATAATTTCTTGGGCAATTTCATTGCCATTTATTAAGTCCATAGAAAACCTTTGAGTTTAATTCTATTCGATTTCTCGAAGGATACGGGCTCGAATAACTAAGTCATTTGAACCGGATTTAACGGGCTCGAGTTTTCCTAGAATATTTACCTTTTTGTCCTTAAATTGAATTGGATCCACCGATCGGATGTCTTTGGTGTCGATATATGCCAATCTTTTTCCGCGTGAATTGAGTAATTGAAATGGGAAATCTTTTTGAAATCCTAATTTGCGGGGCTTTAGCACTAAAGTCCCTTCAAAATTACGATGCAGATTAACGGCGGGAGGAATGCTGGGTGGTTTGATTGGCATTAGTGTGGAATCCACTTTTCCTTGCTGTGTTTCGAGTGGGTCAAGTTCTTCAATTTGCGCACCCGATACACCCTGTTTTTTTCTTTCAGGAGATGATTTAACCTTCGAACTAATCGGGGAGGGGCGGTCACTCCATTTTTTTCTGCCCACCACAATTGGTTCAACTTCATCGATTACAGGAGGTTTGCCTGGTGTAGCCTGAAAGGCATCTGCTAAATTACTGGGAGGACTTTCCGCTTGTGCAAGTACAGAAGAATGAAAGAATAAAATAAGTAATCCCCCACAGAAAAAAGATAAGAGTGAATTTTTGATATTTGAATTTCCCATGGCTTTGAAATTAGGAAACTTCTTTGGGAAAGAGCAATTCAATTTCTTCATTCTTTAATAATCTACTCTGTCCAATGGACATATTCTTAATCCCTAGCCCACCAATCGCGACACGTCTTAGTTTTTTAACCTTATATCCAAGATGATAAAAAATTCTCCGGATTTCTCTTTTTTTTCCATGTCCCATGTAAACATCTAATTTGGGAGATCGTAATGATTTTCCCTTACTTGGCCTCACTTCATCAATTTTTAAGAATTCTTCTTCAATTACTGCTCCACTCAGAAGAGCAGAAAGATCAGAAGTGTCGAAAGGAATATCGAGTTCAACTTTGTACCTTTTTCGAACCATATGAGAAGGGTGTGTTAAGCGATGGGCAAGACTGCCGTCATTGGTGAGGATCACCATTCCCTCGCTATCTAAGTCCAAGCGACCGGCACAAAATAAACGAACCGACCGATATTTTGATTCTAGAAGTTCGAAAATAAGGCGATCTGCATGTCCGTCTTCGTTGGAGCAGACAAATCCTTTTGGTTTATTCACAAGCAAGGTAATTTTAGGAAGGTTTTTTACCTGAACTCTTTTACCATTTACCTTTACAATATCTGCATTCGGGGTGACTCGTTCTCCCAACTTTGCATCGACACCATTGATTGTAACGAGACCATCCATAATCCATTCCTCTCCTTTCCTTCGTGAGCAAAGCCCTGCGTCAGCAAGAAATTTTTGTAATTTGGGTCGTTGTGAGTTTGTAGAATTCATCCGTCTTTTTTCAAGTTTTGAACTTGTGTGTTGCTTTACGCAAAGGATTTTAGCAATTGTTGATAGTGGTATCCCAATTAAATGGGTAAAGTACTATTAAAAACATATGAGTGAAGAAAATACAAAATCTAAAATTGCTCTCGTAACGGGTGCGGGCCGTGGAATCGGTCGAACGATCGCGGAATCTCTTGCCAGAGATGGAATGCATGTCATTTGCGTGAGCAAATCAGCATCTTCCTGTGGTGGTGCTGCTGAAAGTATTAAAGAGAATGGCGGTTTAGCTGAAGCACTTGCCGTGGATGTTTCTTCTGGAGAAGAGATCCGAAAGGCATGTGAGCAGATTTTAGAAAAACATGAATGCGTTGATGTACTGGTAAATAATGCCGGAATCACTAGAGATAATCTTCTCTTTCGAATGGACGAAGGCGACTGGATGGATGTGATTAATACTAATTTAAACAGTTGTTTCCATTGGATAAAAGCATTGGGCCGGCCAATGACCAGGAAAAGGTGGGGGCGCATTATTAATATTTCTTCAGTCGTTGGTTTGACCGGGAATGCGGGCCAGGCCAATTACGCAGCTGCCAAAGCCGGCATGATCGGTTTAACAAAAAGTTTGGCGCGTGAATTTGCGGCGCGTTCGGTTACAGTTAATGCAATTGCACCTGGTTTTATTGACACTGACATGACATCCGGGTTGGATGAACGAGTCAAAGAAGTTGCTTTAAGCACCGTCCCATTAAAAAGATTTGGAAAAGTGGAGGATATTGCAGAAATGGCTTCCTTTTTATCCTCAGAAAAGGCATCCTATGTTACCGGCCAAGTTTTTACGGTTGACGGAGGCATGGTGATGTGAACAAGAGATAATGTTAAATTTTAAACCCAGTAAAAAATTATGTCAGAAAATAACGCCGATCGCGTAAAGAAAATTATTATTAGCCAGCTCAATGTAAGTGAAGAGCAAGTTACTCCGGAGGCCAGTTTTATAGACGACTTAGGTGCAGACTCGCTTGATCAAGTTGAATTAGTTATGGCTCTTGAGGAAGAGTTTGGTACAGAAATTCCTGAGGAAGCGGCAGAAAAGCTCCAATCGGTTGGAGCTGTTATCGAGTATGTTGAGAAGAATCTATCCTCTTAATTCTCTTTACATGGCGGGTCTTTTTTTATTCGCTCGCTTAATTCTTAACTAGTCATGAACCGAGTAGTAGTAACAGGTGTTGGTGTAGTATCATCCCTTGGAAATGGAATTGATGATTTTTGGAATTCTCTCAAAGCAGGTAAGTCTGGAATTACTGGAGTAACCCGTTTTGAAGCGGGGGATATTGCAAGCCAAGTCGCTTCGGAGGTTACGGATTTTAATGCGGAAGACTTTATGGACCCGAAGGAAGTTCGGAGAAATGATCGGTATACACATTTGGCATTGGCCGCGTCCCGTTTTGCATTAGCAGACTCTAATCTATCCAAGGATACCTTAGTGCCAGATAGAACTGGTGTACTTGTAGGTTCGGGGATTGGTGGAATGGAGACCATCGAGAAACAAATGACAACCCTTATTGAAAGAGGGCCCCGTCGAGTTTCTCCATTTATGATTCCTTCCTTGATCGCCAATATTGCCGGAGGAGTAATTGCGATCGACCTTGGAGCACAAGGTCCGAATTTTTCGGTGGTGAGCGCATGTGCATCTGGATCCCATGCCATAGGTGAAGCTTTTCACATGATGCAGCGTGGATTAGCAGATGTGATTTTTGCCGGAGGAAGTGAAGCAGCTGTTACTCGAATAGGCTTTGCTGGATTCTCATCAATGAAGGCGATGAGTACCAAATTCAATAGTGAACCCTCTCGTGCATCCAGGCCTTTTGACGCAGACCGCGATGGATTTGTGATGGGGGAGGGTGCTGGTGTGTTGGTTTTAGAAACTAAAGACCATGCCGAAAAAAGGGGGGCTCGAATTTACGCAGAAATTGTTGGTTATTCTGCCACCTGCGATGCATTTCATGTTACTACTCCTGACACAGAGAGTAAAGCACTCACGAAATGCATGAATCAAGCATTGGAGGAGGCAAAAGTGTCCAAGGAAGATGTCGCGTATGTAAACGCACACGGTACATCAACACCATACAATGACCGTTCTGAAACAGTGGCTTTAAAGAATGTATTTGGAGACTACGCGAAAAATGGATTATGCGTAAGTTCTACCAAATCTATGACCGGCCATTTATTGGGTGCTGCTGGTGCAATTGAGGCAGCAGCAGTATGTAAGACGATTGAAGAAAATGTGCTCGCTCCAACAATCAATTTAGACACTCCCGACCCTGATTGTGATTTAGATTATATCCCGAATGAAGCTCGTGATCATCAAGTGAATGTTGCCATGAGTAATAATTCTGGCTTTGGTGGGCATAATGCCTCTCTAGTATTCAAAAGAGTATAGCCTGATCCTAGGCTTTAAGCTTGCCTGAGTTTGATTTATAAATTACATTTCTCACCTTTAGTGCACCCGTAGCTCAATTGGATAGAGTGCCTGGCTACGGACCAGGAGGTTGGGGGTTCGACTCCCTCCGGGTGTGCCATTTCTATTTAGCGGGATTGTCCTTAATTGGGGAATTTTCTAGGCTGAATTCGTTATGATTTCATAACTACGAGCATGTTTATTTTTTTGATTTAAGCATGCGGGCATTTAGATAACTAAATCAAGAGTGACTCATATTTATAGTCATTGAATGCAGTTTTTTTTAAAGTTCCTTTTATATTTTTGTATTGAATGATCATGAAGAGTGTTAATAAGGTTAATTTCCATGAAAAAAAGAATACTGCGAGATCCAGAAACTGGTGAAATTGTTGGTGCTACTAGAGTTCCATTCCTTAAAGCAAAGTTGGAATCAAAGTTTAGTAAAAATGTTCCACTAGCAGATGAAATAGAATCAGAAATAGATATCGGTGAATGTGAATCTGAAGATAAGCAAAAGATTAACAAAATTGCTCAATGGATTATTGCTTTTTTGCTTGGAGTTACTGTTACTATTTTATTTTTTAAAAGTACATAGCACTAAATCAAACTTATATTTAATCTTAGGTATTATCCAATAAGATATTCCTCAAATTAAATTGTTTGTTGAAATAAGATTAATTTAGGCTTCTTCGTTACCCATATAGCAGTTGGTGTAACTTAACGCTTGCTTAGGCAAACCAACCAATTCAATGCAAGCACAATTACAATCTATTAATAGGGAGGGATTTAGAAGTTACTCTTCTCGTTAAAGTGACTTAATTTTTGTAGCTATGTAATTAAGTGTGATTCATTACTCAAATTCCGTTTACATCAAGCTTTTACCATTAGGAGAAAGACAATCAATCTTACCAAGAAAAAATAAACTCCCATGTCAACTTTTAGAAGACATGAGCAATAATAAAAGAAGTTTAAATTTCCAACAAGTGATTACTTGCTTTTCTTCTCATTTTCGGACGGGTTCTTTTTTTCCGGTTTTTCATTCGAATCGGATCCTGAAGGTCTTTCATTGGATGGTTTTTTCTTCGGTTCGTCTTCGTTCTGAGAAGGAGGGGTACCCACTTGGGTACTTTCCGTATTACTTCGCTTTACTTTGGGAGCATCGCTCTTGGATTCCGCTTTTTCTTTTTCAGAACTTGGCTCACTTTTACCGTCTTTTGAAATATCCGATTTGATCTGAGTATCTTTCTTTTCGTTCGCACGGGTAGATTTATCAGTTGTATCTTTAGGCGCAGCAGAATTAGGGCTTTTTCCTTCACTCGAGGAAGAGGAACTTGTTTTCGATTCACCCGATGGCTTTTTGGAATCTTTTCTATCTTCCTTTTTACTATCAATTGACTCTTTGCTCTTCGTGTCATCGGAGTCGGTCTTGTGGATTACCTTTTCCTTATGTTCTTTCTTTGCCGGTTTTAATTTTGCCTTTTTTGCCTCCTCCGCCACGCGGTTTTTCCGAGCTTCGATGAAAGAGACAACGCAAAGAATCACGAAGATCAAGAGTAAACCAGAAGAAAGAAGCATGACCGTTGGTTTGAGACTCGATATTTGAATGATCATGAAAGGCTCTTCTTTTAGCCAAGTCATTTCCGAGTATGCACCTAGGAGCATTTTTGTGACTACAAAAAAGCAAATTAAGGCCACCAAAACAGCAGCATGCATGAAATGCTTATGTGCTTTGGGGAATTTGTCTGCACCTAAAGTGAGTAATATTAATATAATTCCTAAGATTCCTGGTATGAATGCTGTCCAACTTGTCCCAAATTCGATTTTCTCGTTTGGTTTTGGTTTGGGAGTGATATCAATATTTTTCCAATTGTTAGATTGGAGAGTGATTGGACCGGGCGAATTAGCAAATTCTTTATAAATAAAGCGTACTTTGGAAGAATTCTGATCCACATTAGCCCAGTCAATCTCGACGGAATCCCCATCTCCAGCTCCTTGGAAATTATCTGATTCCTGTGTCAGTGCCTTCATGGTTTCTCCCTTTGAAGAGGCATACCAAAAAGATTTTTTGATATAACCTCGATCGGTTGCACCATTTTCAATGGCATAATTCCCCTGTGATGCATCTTTGGCGTGGTTTAGATTTAAATTATATATCATCCAATAGGCATGTTCCCCGGCTGCATCACTGGATGCAAAGCCAAGATCGAGCTCATGGCTCTGATTGCCATCTGACAGAGTCAGTTGTGCATCCTCCGCCAACGGCCCTGTTATCTTTATGGAAAGTCCAGGTTCTTGGAACAGGTATCCTGCGATTCCTGTTAAGATTAACAATCCACCAATAATGAATGCGGGAATTTTTATCATAGTATTAAAAAATTGTTTTAAATGCATTGATGCAAGCACGGAAACTCATTCCAGGCGAATAATGTGTATTTTTACATTCGGAATTTATTAAAACTTTCTTTATTTATATCTTCTTCATGTCTCCTGATATACTTTACTCTACATTAGCGACTCCAATACTGGAGGAATCAACTGATTTAGATGAACGACTTGCCACCCCGTGGAAGGTCATTGTACTCAATGATCCAGTCAACTTAATGAATTATGTGGTCATGGTATTTCGGAAAGTATTTGGGTATAACGATACCAAGGCGACAAAACATATGATGGAGGTACATGAATTGGGAAAATCAGTTCTGTGGGTCGGAGAAAGAGAGCAGGCAGAGAACTATGCGTACCAATTACAACGCTGGCGCTTGCAAACAATTTTGGAAAAAGATGATTGAGTTTAGCCTACAGGTTGAGTGTCATATTATTCAGGCGATCCTACCGGAGATGGGAAAACTTTTTGCATTATCCGCGAAAGTCGAAGAATTTGCCGACCTCTTTCCTGACCTTGATGATCCGGAACTTAAAGAATCTTGGAACGATGGTCTTAAAGAGGAAGCGAAGGGAGATCGAAATGCTTTGGCACGCTTGCTGAAGAGTCCACGACTTCCTTACGGTAGGGTAGAGGTGGAAGAGGACGATGTGGACGATTTATTGCGTGGACTGACGGAGATTCGCTTTACGATTCGAAAAACTTCCTTAAAGAGTGTTGCCGATGAAGAACTGGAGTCTGGAATGCCTTCCCTCACATCGAGTAAGCCTGAAGTAAGAATCGGTTATTTCTCCTACCTGCTCATGGCGGAAATTCAGGAAAGACTAATCGAGGAAATTGTTTAAGTTGGGCGAAGTATTCGGTTGTTTGCCACTGCAATACCTCCGAGCATAGCCCCAACTATCCCGATATAGCCCTGATCTGTCCCAGCTAAATACAGATTTTTGAGAGAAGTTGAACCAGTTCGACTCTTTGTGGGAGATCCATACAATGCACCGTTGGCATGGTGAGTGTACTTTTTTATTGTCCTGGGTGTGAATGTGTCAGTCATCAGCGTTGCACTAAGGAAATCGTTTTTTTGAATATTACCATTGGGGAGATAGCTTAATGCTTTGTCTCTCATTTGAGATTCGCATTTTTCTTTTTCTTGCTCATATTCCTCGTCCTTAAACGAGGTCCATTTTGAAAAATTAGCTGGATTGGTTATTCTCAATCTTGCTTCTTCAATATCCACATTTTGAGGGTCTTGGTAATTTTCAGGTAGGCATATAACTCCGGAGGAAAGATCAATACTTCCTTCGGGCTGTTCATATCGAAACTTTTCACTATCATTGAAAAAAACAATGGTTTCATCCCATCCGAAATCGCTGGGCTTTCCATTAAATACAGAAATAGTTTCAATCACTGAGAATTTCCCTTCCTCAGTTTGAGTCGAATTTAATTCCTTAGAATTGAATAGTTCTTCTGTTTCGACCACCCCGCAAGTTGAAATTATTTGATCAGCAGTAAAAATCTCTCCACTTTCCATCACAATTTCAGTTGCTAATTCATGGTTGGAATTAATTTTTTGAACTCCTGAATTCATCAATCTCGTGACTCCAAGTTCATCAATTTTCTTTACTAAGGGATCTAACAATGCCCGTATTCCCAAATTGGGGCGGGCAAGGCCTTGTTTAAAAATAGCATCGAAGAGCATCACAAAAGTTGCGAAATCAATATCATTTTCTTGAGCAGAGCCATAATAGCAGGTTGGACAAAGTAGCATTTCCCCGAGGAGTGGATCGGAAAAAATGTCATTCAGGATTGCCCGGGTAGACAGGTCGGGAACATCAACAGAATAAGCGTCAAAGGCATCCATTTTTTCGAGCAAAGCTTGAAAGTTGTTTATTTCCTTTGGGAAAATTGTTTCAATCTCGGACAGAAAAAAATCGAAATCGTTGTTAAATCGAATGTCTCGATTGCCAAAGCTTATTCTCGATGTGCTTTGTGGATATAAGTTTAAACTATCGAAGGGAATACGAAGTTGCCTACAGGCACGCAGAAGGGGAGAGGCTTTCCCGGAAGATGGTGATGGAAAATTGGTGACGGCATGAAGGCCGACATCAAATTTTCTTCCCTTTCTTGCGAAGAAACTATTTAGACCACCCACAACAAAATGTTTCTCTACAATAATCACTTTTTTCCCGAACATTGCCAACCTTACGGCCGCAGAAAGTCCAGATAGACCAGCACCAATTATGGCAACTTCGAAGTGATTTTCTTTCGTCTGAATATTAGGATCTTACTTTTAGTCCAATCATGGACTAGTAATTATGCGGCCGTAGCTTCGAACTTGGGCAAAAGATAGTTTCCACAACTTTCTAAGGATTCAAGCTGTCTGTACTCCGCTTCCGGAACATCAATGCTATGTTGCTTGCGAAGTTCCATAACAATATCAAGAAAGTCCATGGAGTCTAAGTCGAGTTGATCACGCAACCGAATTTCTGGCTTCACATCGCTCAAGTCCTCATCGGGAGCGATTTCTGCAATTATGTCGAGTACGATTTGTTTAACTTTATCCTTATTCATGAGTAAATTAATTATCCTTCTTATACTACCCTACAAATTTTTTCAAGATAAGAACTGAATTGATTCCAAGCATTCCAAAAGAATTATTAAGAATGACATTAATTCCTCCTTTTTTTTCTTTGGCTTCGTTCATAACTAGCCCTGGGAGAGCACAGGAAGGATCCAAGTCATCCAAATTAATAGTTCCATGAGCAGTTCCGTCTATGAAGGAAGGAATGTTTCCCGCTAATTCCAGAGCACCTGCTGCACCCATGGAATGACCAATAAAACTCTTGGTATTATTAATTAAAGTACCTGTTTCTTCACTAAATACATTCCTTAGGGCCTTGCATTCCTGCTCGTCACCCTGTGGCGTAGAAGTCGCATGAGAACTGACTAAATCTACCATCGACGCTTCAATTTCAGCTCGATCTAAGGCTTGTCTGATACATTGTTCCTGCCTTTCAGGATTTGGTAAAACATAGTCTGTACCATCCGAATTAATGCGGTACCCCATAATTTCCGCAATGATATTTGCTCCTCTTTTGAGGGCATCTTTTAAGCGTTCAAGCACATAGATACATCCACCCTCACTGACAACAATTCCATTCCGACCCCGATCGAATGGTCGACTTGCTTTTGTAGGATCCTCGTGGGCTGCCAATGCACCCTGACTCTTAAAACCGGCAAAAATTCCATAGGCTCGTATACTCTCGCTTACTCCGCCTGCCAGTGCCCAGTCACACTCTCCCAAACTTAACATTTGAACCCCCTGGATTATCCCTGCATTACCGGCGGCACAGGCGGCACCAACAGTGTAGTGTGGTCCCGTTAATCCGAGATTGATGGTAATCTCACCGGCAGGGTTGTTGGCAACAGTACGGGGATTATGATGGTGACTCCAATATTTAACTTCCTCGCTGTAGTGATCAAAAAGTTGGCAAACCTCAGTTTCAGTTTCCACATTTCCATGCTCAGTTATTCCAAGATAAACTCCCACTTTGGAAGGATCAATTTCTGATAAAGATAGTCCTGCGTTTGCCAGTGCCTCGTGAGCACAGTAAATACCAATTCCGCCCGCCCGGGTACCAATGCGGACTTCTTTTCTTTTTTGGTACTTAGTCTGTTCAAAATCACAAACTCCAGCGGGTTGATCTCCCATATTCCGGACTGGAAAAGTACTTACGCCACTTTCTCCCGCCAGGAGTTTTTCCCGAAAACTTGCGAGGTCGTTTCCGAGTGGGCTGGTTAGACCGATACCTGTAATTACGATTCTTTCTTGTAGCATGTAGGAATGATTGTTAGCCGATGATGAAAATAAATTGTAGAACTTCTTAGATTGGCAAAGAATAAAATTAAATCAATACCTTATACTATGTGCATCAATACGCTTTCGCAAAGTCGCACGAGTAATCCCCAGCATTGCGGATGCTTTAACTTGATTTCCACCGCTTTCTTTCAGGGACCTTTGGATAATTTCTTTTTCTACCACTTCCAATAAATTAGTGTCCGTTGTCGCTCGTGCACTAGCATATGCAATGTCATAAGCTTCATTTGCAGAAATTGAACTCGGCGGGGAGGCAGGAAGCGAATTTTTGGAATTATCTCCAAAAGAAGGCATCGAATTAGACGCAGTTTCTTTAGAGATGTTGTTTTCCGAAATAGGTAATTCAGCTAATATCTTTACTTCATTGGCATCGCTTGGCCCGGATAGCGGGGGGGGGGATTCACTTTCCACTTTTTCGATTACTGTATTTGGTAAGTCCTTGGTAAGGATACGCTTGCCTTTCGAGATTACGGAAGCTGAATGAAGAACATTTTCCAATTCCCGTACATTACCGGGCCAATTATATTTCGTCAAAAAGAGCATTGCTTCCTTCGATATCTCAGTAGTTCCAGTTGATTGATTTTTATTTAAACGTTGAAGCATGAAATCAATTAACTCGGGCAAATCTTCCATTCTTTCCCGTAACGGTGGAGTCTCGATACGAACCACATTGAGTCGATAGTAAAGGTCTTCTCGAAATTCCTTTGTTTTTACCATTTCTTCCAGGTTCTTGTGAGTAGCTGCAATCAATCGAACATCGACCTTTTTCGTTTTGGTCGCACCCACTCTTTGAATTTCACCTTCTTGAATTGCTCGTAGGATCTTAGTCTGAGTGGGCAAGCCCATATCCCCAATTTCGTCTAAAAAAAGAGTGCCTTTATGGCAAAGTTCAAATTGACCGGCTTTGGCATCGGTTGCTCCAGTAAATGATCCTTTTTCATGCCCAAATAATTCACTTTCGATCAAGTTTTCTGGAATTGCCGCACAATTGACAGCATGAAATGTAGAGTCTGAGCGATAGCTATGTCGATGAATACATCGAGCAATTAATTCTTTTCCTGTACCGCTCTCTCCTGTCACCATAATAGTTGCTTCAGAAGCCGCAACTTGGCCGACTTTTTTGAGTACTTGTTGCATTTTTTCTCCACTACCCACAATTCCCTCTGCATAATCAGAAGAGTTTAAAAGGTGTTCGTAAGCATCTTCAGGGCTTACCGAGTCTCTTCCTGCCTTGAGTGCACGGTCCACTAATTCTTTAAGCTTTTTTAAATCAAAAGGTTTAAGCACATAATCAAATGCGCCGTGCTTCATGGCTTCAATTGCAGTCTGTGTAGTGCCATAGGCGGTCATTAAAATGACCATAGAATCGGGTGCAGCACTACGAAGATGTTGTAAGGTCTCGATTCCCGATATTCCTTCCATTCGGTTATCGAGAAAGATAAGATCTGCCTTTTCTTCTCGGGCTGTTTTAATGCCCTGTTCTCCGGAATCAGCGGAAATTATCCGGTGACCCATTGTGCTAAGAACACGGTCTAAAGAATACCTTATCTCAGCGTCATCATCTATGATAAGAATGGAAGCTTGTTTTGAAATCACGAGTAATAAAAAAAGAGTTAAAAGAGCTAGATCATTGCTTAATGTTGAAAATGGTAAAGGTTAAAGATATGTTTTTCTTTTTGCCAAAGCTTATTATTGACGATTTCTTAAATTTGGATAAATTAAATATCACCATTTGCCAGAGTAGCTCAGCAGGTTAGAGCGCCGCACTCATAACGCGGAGGTCGGCGGTTCAAGTCCGCCCTTTGGTACCATTCTGCTTACATTTCCCTTTATTTTAACCCTAAGCAAGTAGTACCTTGGATCAAAGGTAGATTATACTTCCAACGATACTATTTTTTCTTAAAAAGTCGGTTAAACAGACTCCTTTTCTCTTCCGATTTGTTTTGATCATTATCATCAGCGGAAGGAATTTGTATAAGGTTTAATTGTTCTGTCTGTATAGCCGGTGTCGCAACCTGTTCATCAACTGGAATATTCTTCGGTTCGTTAGTTGGTTCGATTGCAGGTAAAGCTTCCTGTACTGGATCGACTTGCTGAATGACAACATTATTGGTTGTTTGAGAAATGGGAAAGGGGGTGGGGAGGTCATTTGGATTGATTGGTACCTCATTTTCTTCCACTCCCAACGCTTTGGTGATCTCATTATTTTTCTGTTCTTTCGTTACCTGTTCGGGGGTTTTGCCTACATAAGTACGAAAGACGAGATCATGATCTGGGTGTAACCAAAACTTTCCTTCCTTGTAGGGGTTTCCTTCTCCAAATGCAAAGGCACCAAACCAAGGTTTACCACCTGTGATGTTGTCACAAACAAAGAAATAAGTTTTTCCCGCAATTTGTGGAATCTTACCTTTCATCCGGATGGTAATCCAACCCGCTTCCCGATCATTTATTCCCTGTGCTGAAAGTTGGTTGACAATATCATCCCGAGATAAGTCCCATTCCCCAAATTTTGCACCTGTGTCTGGATTTCCTTCGCGAATGAAACCATGCATTGAATCGCCATAGTGATCGGATGGTTGGAAGTTGGGTTTTCCAAAAAACAGAACTTTAGTCAGGATACCATCCTTGGATGCTGTATAACTAAACCAATTTTTCTTAGTAACAAAGCTAAAGCTTGTTTCGTGTTGTTCCTTGTAGAATTCTTGAGTTTGGTCGAGTTCCTCCACATAAACATCAGGGAATTCAAAATCGCTCTGTATCGAAACATCCGCTTTTTCCTGCTTAGTAACAAGAGGTTTTGGACTGTCTTTTGTCGGTTCCGGGGTATCTTCAGAACAACCAATAAGAAAGACAACAAGAGCAAGGCAACAGGTGAGTAAGGGCAAATTTTTCAAGACTAAAACAATTAGGGAATGTTTATGCAAACAATAGAATGCAATTCATGCAAGACATTAGTAAAATTTCTCTCGTCTTTCCTCTCCAGTTTTACACAGTCAAATGATATATGGACTCTCTTGCATTTTGGTTACCATTACTTTTTTTATTTGTTTCAGCATTACTGGGTACTGCTATGAAAAGGCGGGCACGAGATCATTGTTTAAAAAGATTAGATGGTACACGGGTGATTTTACCAGACCTGAATGGAAAATGGCAGCATGGAGAGGTGAAAATATTTGCCCAAGGGATTGAATTAATTTTTCCAAGTCCAAAAGCAAAATCTTTTGGAGACATTCAATCATTAGTGATTCACCCCAATGAGGTAGATAAAATTCCCTTTTTTATTCGTCCTGCACCCGATGTGGATACCCGTGCGGGTGTGAAATGGGCGGAGGAATTGGAACGTATCCGAAATCCTTCCTTCAAGCAAAGAGTCTATCGAACGATACTTAATTTTTATAATATGTTACGGGATGCTTTTGGCCAGGCTGCCCAAACAATTATGGGTGCAATGAGTAAAGATTCCACTGTCGGAAAGGTAAAGAATTCAGATAAGCGAATGAACGAAATCGGAAGCGGATTAACAGAACTTGTTCCCAATGCATGGGAACCAATCTTAGAGAAATATCGCGGGCGTAGAATTTTAATAGAACGAAAAACTCCAGAGGGATTTGTGAATGAAGCGGGTGTACTGGAAGATTACTCATCCCGTTATTTACTTGTTCGCCAAGTTTCAATTCAGGATGAAAAGCTAAGGGAATCCATCGAAGGGCAACAAAAGAAACCAGGTGAACTGTATGATTTTATATATTCTCGCTCGACAACGATCATTCGTAACACCTTAAAAGATTAAGGTGAGATAACTCTACCTGTTAACTCCAACTTGACCTCGAAGGTAAATGATATAGATTGAAAATGACTTCTGTTTCGTGCGAGAAGTTTTCTTGGTTCTTTTCCTTACTCCTACAAAATCGGGAATCTATCGACAGTCGTCTGCAGTCAAGCCGTAAATCGGAAGACTAAGGGCGGCACGAGGGTACCCACCTGGACCTAAAAAAGGTCATGTTACTGAGTTTACGATGCACGGCGAATACGGAAGTCACCTTTTGTTTTGGGTGTTATTGAACTTGAGATATACCAATATCAAATTTTTTGGCTTCTGCCAAAACACTCATTTTATTGAGTATCATCACCACATTTGACTCGAGTGCGGCATGACCTATACCCGCATCTTTCATTGCTTGCAGGGTTTGTAACCCGAAGACGGGTACATCGAATCGTGTATCTTGACTGGGCTTGCCGAGTTTTACAAAAAGACAGTTTTTTGCCCCAAATGTTCCGGCTCGTTCGAGCATGGCATTTGTGCCTTCGAAGGCTTCGACTGCCAATACCGTACCCCGGCTCACCACTACGCCCTGACCCACATCAAGCCGGGCATTTTCGCGGGCGATCTCAATGCCATGGGCGAGGTGCTGGGGATCGATTTTTTCCTTCCCTTTGACTATCATTCCCTCCTCGGTCATGTCTTCATCCATAAAGACCCGTGCGTCGAGTAGGTGGACACCTGATTTTTCAATTTCATCACCAATTGCGCCAAATATAGTTTCCGCATTTTTGCGATCCAGTCCGGCAAGCATACGAATGGCTTTAAGATCCGGGTGTAATCCGCGAAAGAGTTTTCCCGGGGTTACTTGTCCCGCCATTACCGCATAGCCGGCATTGAATTTTTTTAATTCCTTGAGAAGTTTTCCGACCTGTCCGACCTTAACCGCGGATCGTTCATGGACTGGGAATGAACTAATTAACTTCTCTGATGTTTCTCCGCCCAATTCGATCAGTCGGACCGCAATTCCGGCAGACCGAGCTCGTTCGGCCAGTAAAATAGGATAGGTTCCCTTCCCCGCAATAAGAGCAAGCGGTTTGCTGGCGTCAAAATTGTCGGGTAAAAAACGACTCATTACTAAAAGGTTAGCCTTTTACCGCAAGGTTTACGAGTTTTCCCGGAACGTAAATTTCTTTCATGATTTCTTTACCGGTTGTGAATGCCAGTACTTTTTCATGCTCTTTCGCAGTCGCAATGATTTCTTCTTTACTTGCGTCCTTGGCAAAATTTGCTTCTCCACGAAGCTTACCATTTACCTGAAAGACAATGGTTATCTCATCGCTTACCAGTAATTCTTTACGAGCGACTGGCCATGGTTGATTCACGATTGATTCGGTACCCCCCAATTTCTGCCATAGTTCTTCAGATAGGTGGGGAGCAAGGGGGGCAAGAAGTTGTAAGAGTATTTTGATTGTCCCGTCAGAAAAGGTATCCATTTTTTGCAGATGGTTCGCTAGAATCATCATTTGAGAGATTGCGACATTGAAACGCAGATTTTCAATAGACTCCGTTACTTTGAGAATAGTTTCGTGTAAAAGCCGAAGGGTTTCAGGATTCTTTTCTTCGCCTGCTGAGTGTTTTTCTGAAGAACTTGCTTCGCGAAAAACTTTTTTGAGAAATCGATGTACTCCCTCAATTCCCTTCTCGCTCCATGGTTTTACTGCTTCCAGTGGACCGAGAAACATTTCAAAAAGTCGAAGTGAGTCGGCACCGTAGGCATCAATCACCACATCCGGACTGACCACATTACCTACACTTTTAGACATTTTGTTACCATCTTCTCCCAAAATTAAGCCTTGGTGGAATAATTTTTTATAAGGTTCAGGGTGTGCGAGTACCCCTTCGTCGTGAAGGAACCGATGCCAAAAGCGGGCGTAAAGCAGGTGAAGTACCGCATGCTCTGCTCCACCGATATAGAAATCTGGACCTCCCCAGTACGCTTCTTTTTCAGAATCAACTAAGTTTTCAGTATTATTGGGATCGAGGTAGCGAAGGTGGTACCAGCAAGACCCCGCCCATTGTGGCATAGTATTAGTCTCCCGGGTTGCGGATACCCAGCTTTGTCCATCTGGCTTCGATTCGCTTCGGGAAAGAGATTGACCGGTGGAAAGATCAAACCAAATTTCAAGCCAGTCGGGAATTGTGGCCAGCGGGCTTTCCCCGGTTCCCGATGGCTGATATTTTTCAACATCGGGCAATTGTAAAGGAAGTTCAGACTCTGGAAGAGGTAGTGCATAGAGGGTGACTCCATCCTTATCGGAAGTAACCGGTTCCTCTGGTAAAAGATCTCGAATAACTCCGGTGGTTGCCTTTGCTTTTTCAAAATCCTGGTGGGATACCCAAACCAGTGGGATTGGTTCTCCCCAGTAGCGTTGTCGCGAAAAAATCCAGTCGCGTAATTTATAATTCACCGCACCTTTCCCCATATCTTTTGATTCGAGATCGGTAATTATTTTGGCTTTGCATTCATCGGCCTCCATCCCGTCGTACTCAGCAGAATTAACCATAATTCCTGGTCCAGAATAGGGGAGCTTGGATTTTTCTTCATCTCCATCTATGCGAGCGATTACTCGCGTGATTGGAATTCCGAATTTTTCCGCAAATTCAAAGTCCCTTTCATCATGAGCTGGTACTGCCATGATTGCACCGGTTCCGTAAGTAATAAGGACATAATCTGCAACCCAGACAGGAACTTTTTCTCCACTTACTGGATTGAGGCAATAACTCCCTGTGAACACACCTGATTTATCTTTGGCAAGATCTGTCCGGTCGAGGTCGCTCTTTTTAGCGGCTAACTCAATGTAAGCTTTTACTTCATCTTTGTTTTCTGGACTGACAAGTTTGTCAAGAAGCGGGTGTTCGGGTGCTACCACCATGTAAGTAGCACCGAAAAGAGTATCGGGACGGGTGGTGTAGACCTCCAATTTCTCCTCCATTCCCTCGATTGAAAATTGAACCTCGGCACCTTCCGAGCGGCCAATCCATGCCTTTTGTTGTCGCTTGGTGGAGTTCGGCCAATCGAGATCGTCCAATCCGGCGATTAACTTTTCTGCATAGGCCGTAATGCGAAGAACCACCTGTCTTAGATTTCGCCTTTCCACCGGATGACCACCCACTTCAGATTTTCCATTGACCACTTCCTCATTTGCGAGAACAGCAAGTAAGTTGGGACACCACCAAACGGGTTTTTCAGCTACATAGGCAAGTCCCCGTTGGAAAAGTTTTAAGAAAATCCACTGGGTCCATCGATAATAGTCGGGATCGGTCGTGTTAATTTCACGGTCCCAGTCGATCGCAAATCCGATACTTTTAATTTGTCGTCTAAAATTATCTACATTTTCCTGAGTGGTAACCGATGGATGGGTGCCAGTTTTAATTGCGTATTGTTCTGCAGGTAGACCGAAAGCATCCCAACCCATTGGATGAAGTACATTAAAACCGCATGCCTTCTTGTATCGAGCGAGAATATCAGAGGCGACATAACCTTCCGGGTGTCCAATATGTAAACCGGCACCTGAGGGGTAGGGGAACATATCCAACGCATAAAACTTTGGTTTTTCTGAGTTATCCTCCGCTCGGAAAGTCTTTTCTTCTTCCCAAAATTTCTGCCATTTTTTCTCGATTTCGAGAAAGTCGTATTGTTTTTCTTCGTCTGCCATTTTTTAATTTAAGTGAGGTTTAAGATGAAGACTTTCTTTGGATTTGGCAAAAGTAAACCCTGGTGATTGTAGGTGTTGGGAAAGCTGCGAATCTACGAAATAAAAGATTTTGCAAGTAAACAGGTTGCTCGCTGCGGTTTTAATTTCAATTCTGCCCGGATTTCTTTTCTTCCAGTAACTTCTTAATTAGTTCCATTTCTCCGGCAATTTTTTCCATTTTTAACTGTAAGTCGTAAATTCCGTCGCGCAAGGGTTCAGGACTGGTTTTTCTACGAATTAATTCTTGTTTTATTTTCATTTCAGCATTCGATTCGTCCATGCTGTTCATAATGACTCCGATTACAAGATTCAGTACAATCATGGTTCCAATTAATACAAAACTCACAAAGAATAAAGCCCCCCCAAGAGGCGAGGCGGATGAAATGGGGCTCCATTTAGCTAGGTCATTGGAACTGTAACCGTAATTTTCTGATCCATACATATTGATATACATTACATCGGTCCAATCTTCTAAAGTAACCACCCGAAAAAGAGAGAGAATGGAAGTTTGGAGATTTCTAAAGTGTATGGGGTCATTTTCCGCAAATAAAAATACCGCCATCGTGCCATAGATATAAAAAAGAAGAAAAAGCAGGATACTGACATAGAACATCGACGGTAGACTTCTTAGTAGGCAACTGACAAGGAGTTGGAGTTTTGGAATTGCTGATACCAAGCGAAGAACTCGAAGGATACGGGCTAACCGAAGAACGGGAAGGAAATCCGCACCCAAATGGATGACCGGACCGAGCAAGCAGGCGACGACAATAATAAAATCAAAAACATTCCATGGATTTTTAAAATAATTTTGGGGACGATTTCCTTCTGCTAGAATTTTAATGACTGCCTCAATCACAAAAATTCCCAAAATGAATGAATCCAAGGTGTTGAGAACGATGGCATGCTCCCCAGCAAATGCTTTGAAGGTTTGAACGCCTACCACAACTCCTGCAAGTAGTATGGTGACCAGTATAAGCCTTTGAAAAAATTTACTGTTAACAATCGATTTACAAGTCGAACTCATGGGGGAAAATCTCCGTTGTCAATAGGTACCTATTACGAATACTCAGTTACAATATATAAAATAAAAATGGGGGGCAAATGCGAAGACTGAATAAAAGCTAATTCACCCGGTCGATCTGGTTTTACTTAATGTCGGTTCCTGGATCGATTTCGCGGTCTATTTTGGGAGGGTGAAGAATTATTCGGATTCGGTTTCCTTGAAAATCTTCTCTGCTGGGGTCTGCTTCTATTCGAAAATTCATCCTCTCTGGTTTTATTTTCCACTTTTGGCAATTCGGGGGTTTCTTTTTCTGGTATTGGTTTGCGGAGTAACTTCTCAATACTTTTAAGTTGGTCCGCCTCGTCTTTTCCACAAAATGAGAATGCCTCTCCCTCTGCACCCGCACGGGCGGTACGACCAATTCTATGGACATAGGTTTCTGCTTCCACCGGTAGGTCAAAATTAATAACATGTGTCACATTATTGATATCCAATCCGCGTGCTGCCACATCAGTAGCAATCAAAGCGCGAGAAGAACCGCTTTTAAAATTTTGGAGTGCCTTGGTTCGGGCAGCCTGGCTTTTATTTCCATGAATTGCGGCACAAGAGATTTCTACACTCTGGAGTTTTTTTGCCACTCGGTTTGCCATGTGTTTCATCTGGGTAAAGACGACCACTTTTTTTAAATCCTCATTTTCAAAAAGTTTGAGAAGCAGATTTAATTTACTACTTTTGGGAACTCGAAAAAGAGATTGTTTGATCCTGTCCACAGCTGGTTCCTTTGGTGCGATTGAAACCCGAATAGGATTTTTCCGCACCATAGAAAGAGCAAGTTTTTCCATCGCTGGGGGCATGGTTGCAGAGAAGAATAAGGTTTGTCTATCCTCAGGGACAACCTTGAGAATTCTTCGAATCGCATGAATAAATCCCATGTCTAGCATACGATCGACCTCATCAAGGATAAAACAGGAAATTTCTTCCAGGTGGATATACCCCTGATCCATTAAATCGATTAACCTGCCTGGAGTAGCAACTAGAATATTCACTCCTCTTCGCAATGCATTTACCTGTGGTTTTTGTCCCACACCTCCAAAAATAACAGTGTGACGAAAGGGAAGGTTAGTGCCATATTTTTCTATACTTTCTCCAATTTGTGAGGCAAGTTCACGAGTGGGCGCAAGCATTAAAACTTTAGGGTTTCGTGTTTTAAACTGACGATCGTTAGCCTGCATTCTTTGTAACAGAGGAAGCGAAAATGCTGCCGTCTTGCCCGTTCCCGTCTGGGCAATCCCAATCACATCTTTCCCTTCAGAAATGGGATGCATGCATTGCTCTTGGATCGGAGTTGGCTTTGTATAGGATTGTTCAATAAGTGCCTTTTTGATCTCGGCACAATATTCTTGAAACACACCCTGTAAAGGTTCTGCGTTTGAGGGAACAATATTTTGTTCGTTATTATTTTTCATAGGTTTATCCGGAAGTTATACAAACCTCCGAACGCCGGATACGAACAAAAGTATAAACACTACAATGAAACAAAATGGAATTTAACTGGTATGTTTAATTAATTACACCCAACTCAATTCAATCGCATGTCCCAACCACACGCTATATACAATAGAACAATGTGTAATTAGGCAACGCCTAAAGAACTAACCTGCAGTCTTATAGTTTGCCGAAACTGTTCTGGGATTCCTTAACCGATTAAAGACGGAAGTTGTGCGTAAAGCTTGGAACAACCGTATCCAATCGAAGAAACGATTTCATCGTAATGGTCATCGACATCCTCATCCTCACCCCTTTCGTAGGGATCCTGAATGTAGGGATCACTCCCAGGAGAAAAGAATATACCAAGTGGACGTGATAGTCCGCGGATAAATGATTTGTGTAAATTTACAAACTCTTCACTTTCATGATCTAAAGTAATTATGATGTCTGCACTCGCAAGATCTGGAATTGTTGCGAATCTGGAAAACCCTTGTAGGAAATATCCGAGTTTAGTTGAAAATTTACTCATTCTCGCATCAATTGGACATTGATCATAGGCTTCGGTTACACCTCGTGATGAGGTACGAACTCTCCCAAATAATTGAGTTCCTTCAAGAAGAGTACGCATCATTTCTCTGGCAAGAGGGGAGCGCGACATTCCTCTCTTGCTCAGAAATAATATTTTAGTGAGTTCGTTTCCACCGTAGGATTGATGATCCGCGTTATTCGAAGGAAGATTAGGACGAGAGAAATTGTCGTCGATGTTGTGGGAAGATTTTTCTTTGTTCCAAGGTTTGTTTGTATTGTTCATTGTAGTTTTTCCGCCAGGTTCAACAATTGTTATATAAAGATGTTATAGTATAATAAATTAAAGTATCAAATTTGAGACAAATTATTACCGTTTTCGTAAAAGTCGAAAAAGTTAAATTAATCCTTCCATCTTACCATTTTGCACATCTTATGCCAAGTATAGAATAAGAAATATTTTGTTTAAAATTCACACCTCTATTTATGTGGTTCAAACCCGAGCAATTTAATTTAAGTCTCTGTCTACCATTGATTTAGCTTGTGCCTGGATTGTGCGTTTTAGTTTGAAATAAAATTTCAAACGATCCTTGGTAATAAAATTTCAGGAATCAATAATCTATACAGCCTCAATTGATAAGGTTTATTGGAGTAAGATTACTGCTTTTTTTGGAGAGTCTTTGTTAATGGACCCACAATTTCTACAAAGTTGCCATCCGGATCTTTAAGCATCAGAAGGCAGATATCTTGCGGTAATCCTTCAGGGAGAACCTGGGGGCTTTGTGCGTATGGTTGATAACCATATTTTTTTGCCCGGGAAATAACTTTTTCAACATTATTTACGAATAAGGTAAGATAGGAAAATCCGGCAGTAGAATGTATGTAGGGCTGTTTCACAATGCGGGTTGGCTTTTTTCCAGCCACTTGCATTAGCTTCAGTTTGGTGGAACTGTTTTCATCCCCTAGGCGTAGCACATGAATGTTCAGTTCAGTTCCATCTGTTAAACCCACTAACTTGGGGAATTTTCCGGACACTTTAAAACCATCTTTTTCCTGAAAACCAACAACTTCCTTATAAAATTGAAGAGACTTTTCAATATCAGTGACTACAAGGCCAATATCAATAGTCTGGTTTGCAAAATTAGATTTCTCCCCCGCGCTTCCAATAAGAGTTGATAAAATAAAGAGTACAAGGAGACAGGTTTTCATTGGATTAATTAAATGAGTAAAAGGAATAGAAAATAGTAAACTGCCAAGAATACTTTTTCTGACCTTTTACCCGCAAGCTCATAAAATAATATGTTTTTAAATATATTTCATACTTGATCAAAATGTCGCTCTATCTTTTAGGTAGTAATGATGAAATATTTTAGTTTTTTAGTACAGATTTGTATATTTTTTAATTTCCTTTCGCTTTTCGGGAAACAAGATAAGCCTAATGTCATCCTTATTTTTGCGGATGACCAAGGGTACGGAGATCTGAGCTGCTTTGGATCGAAAACAATCAAGACTCCTCATATTGACCGAATTGCGCAGGAGGGGAGGAAGTTTACCAGCTTTATGGTTGCATCTCCCGTTTGTACTCCCTCTCGTGCCGCTTTAATGACCGGTTGCTACCCCAAGAGGGTGGGAATGCACCAACATGTTTTATTTCCCACTTCTACGAAAGGGTTGAATCCATCAGAGTATACTATTGCTGATCATTTTAAATCGCTCGGTTATTCAACTGCCTGCTTTGGTAAATGGCATTTGGGGCACCACAAAGAAGTCCTTCCTACCTCGAACGGTTTCGATACTTATTTTGGAATACCTTACTCCAACGATATGAACCATCCAGATAATAAGGGAAAACCAAAAGGGGGGGCCGATGGAATGGATATACTATGGGCGGACCCCGAGTCCACGCTTACGAAATGGAAAACTCCTTTATTTGAAGACGAGAAAATCGTGGAACTTCCTGTCGACCAGCGTACAATTACGAGGCGTTGTACTCAAAAATCAATTGATTTTATACAGGCGAAGAAGGATTCCCCCTTTTTTATCTATGTACCGTATTCAATGCCCCATATTCCGCTCTATGTTCCGGATGAAATCCGCGACCCAAATCCAAAAAATGCTTACATCAATACCATCGAGCATATTGATTCCGAGGTCGGTCGGATCTTAACAACCCTGGACGACCTGAAGCTTAGCGGCAAAACCTATGTGATTTATACTACTGACAATGGTCCATGGTTATCATTTCGTCATCACGGTGGTTCTGCCGGTTCATTGAGAGAAGGCAAGGGAACTACCTTTGAGGGGGGGCAACGAGTTCCATGTGTGATGCGCGGACCGGATATTCCAGCAGGTACAGTATGCCAAGATTTAATCGGAACAATTGATCTTTTACCCACCTTCGCCGCTATTACCGGATCGCAACTTCCTAAAGGGAAAAAGATTGATGGTGTGAACGCGATCAATTTACTTACCGGCAAGGGTAAGTCGAAAAGGAATGAATTTATTCACTATACTTCGCGAGGAGAAGTGGAGGGAATCCGACAAGGAAACTGGAAACTTTTGATCAAGAAAAAACGAGGCAAATCAGTGGGCAAAAAAGACATTTTATTATTTGACTTGGAGAAAGATCTTGAGGAAAAAAATAATCTGGCATCCCAGCGACCCGTTATTGTGACTAAACTGCAATCACGAATGGAACAACTTGATGCAGAAATTACTCAAAACGCCCGTGCACCTTGGAATAAGTGATAATCGGAGCAGAGACCGACCACTTGTTAAGTGCAGGGCTATCGCAGTATAGAAACTGATTTCTGCACCGCTGTTACAAATCGTTCGGCATCTTCCATAGAATTGTAAAATGCAAATGACGCTCGTGCGGTGGCTTGAACACCAAGTACTTTCATAAGTGGTTGGCAGCAATGATGACCGGTGCGAATCGCAATTCCTTCCCCGTCTAAAAGGGTGGCAAGGTCATGGGGGTGCACGCCCTCAATCAAAAACGAAATAACCGAAGCCTTATTGGGAGTTGTGCCGTGTATGGTAAGACCGGGTATAGAAAGAAGTTCAGTCTGAGTAAACTGAAGCAGTTCATTCTCATGCTGGGCCAGTTCATCCATGTCATGTTGGCGAAGATAATCAATTGCTCTGGCAAGGCCAATAGCACCTGATACATTGGGAGTACCGGCCTCGAACCTTTGCGGGGAAGGGGCATAGGTTGTACCGCTGAAACTTACCTCATCAATCATATCGCCACCACCTTGGTAGGGCGGCAGAGATTCAAGGATTTCCTTTTTTCCATACAATACCCCGATACCCATCGGACCAAACACCTTGTGTCCTGAGAAGGTAAAGAAATCACAATTCATTGCTTTTAAATCAAGTTTTCCGTGAGGCACACTTTGTGCCCCGTCCACAATTACATGTACATCATGCGAGTGAGCTTCTTCGATGATCTGTTCAACCGGATTAATTGTTCCTAAAGAATTGGAAATATGGCAAAGCGATAAAACCTTAGTTTTTTCCTGTGCGAGCAAAGAGCTTAATTCATCAAGATCTAATGAACCATCTTTTAGTATTGAAACCACTTGGATCTCAACACCTCTTTGTTTTGCCACCATTTGCCAAGGTACGATATTGGCGTGGTGTTCCATTTGAGTAAGAATGATGCTGTCGCCTGGGTTCAAATGTCTTTGTGAAAAGGATTGGGCCACTAAATTGAGCCCTTCCGTAGCTCCCCGTACAAAAATAATTTCCTCGGAACTTACATTAAACCAATCTGCTATTGTTTTCCGTGCATCGTGGTAAAGCAGCTCCGCTTCCTCTGCTAATGCATAGACTCCACGGTGAACATTTGAGTTATGCTCTTTATAATACTCAGCTAGAGCTTCGATTACACAATCAGGTTTTTGAGAAGAAGCCGCGTTATCCAAGTAAACCAATGGTTTCCCGCGATTTAGTCTTTTCAAAATAGGGAAGTCTTGTCTTATTTTTTGAATACTATTGGACATGATTAAATTCTCTGAGCTTGCCTTAAAAAATAAACGGGGTGAGGGAGAAGTAAATTTCTCCACATTTTCGAAACAGGATAGTAGTTGAACGGATATTTATTTGAGACTATCTATTTGAGAATCGAGTTATCCGCAACTGCAGAAGATGAAATTCTTAATTAGGATGGTAAAAATTGCCAAGTCGCTAATAATCTCCCCTCTTCAGTTCGTTGAAAGGAAACTCTTGTTTTGGAATAAATTCCGTGCGGTTTTTTAAACTGAAAGTAGTGCTCCCAACTCTCTTCGTCCTGCTTGGGCATGAAAATCTCATTCGGTTCATTATCTGGGTGAATCCGGGACATTAAAAATTCGGGATTCAATAGGTCATATTTATCATATCCCGTAATTGCAGTGGCATTATCAGAAAAGTAAGAAAAGAAAAGAAAGTCATTTTTATTATCTGCTTCGAGAAGAATGATTTTCAGTGCATATAAAATATCTGCATTTTTAGCTAACTGGGAACCGAGTTTTAGAAATATTTGTTCAACTGAATCCTCCTCAATTGGCTTCATGTATGAATTTTCCAATCCATCCAGATACTTCTTGATCGCAAATCGCATGATCTGTGAAACCGATCGGTTCTGTCGAAAAGATTGTTTGGTTATGGACTCTTTTTCCAATTCATTTAAGGCAACCGAAACCTGTGTTCTTTTTTTTGAATTTGTGGGCATTGTACAATCTTGATTGGTAGTATTAAAAACCTATCTTATACAAATATTAAATGCTAGCTTAAAGCTAGTCTATTAAATGACTTAGTGTAAAATCTTTGTTTCGGGCAACGCTTTTCTTAGCCGAGCAATACCCTGTTCGCTCACATCGGAATTCCACAGGTAGAGTTCTTCCAGTTTCGTTAAAGTTTCTATGGACTTAATGCTTTGATCGGAAACTTTTGAACTTACTAAGTTTAAATAAGTAAGGTAGGGCATACTGGTAAGCTTTTCGACTCCACGATCAGTGATGGAAGTATTCTTTAAATTGAGCCAGGTTAGATTCTTGAATTTCTTTACCTCGCTCAATACACCATCTGTAACCGATGTGCGTGAAAGGTCGAGGTGAGACACATTATTTTTAATTCCCGATAGGGCACCGATAGCGTCATTTTTAATTAAATTGGGTCCAGAGGAAAATTCTGCCCGAACCATCGAGTGCCTTGCAGAAAGCAGAGTTACTAACGCACCCGATTTTTGTGCCGCATCCATTTGTGGCTTGGATGGTGGCTTTAATCGTTTGGATAATTGATCGACTAAGGATAAAACTTTTTCGTTACCGGTGGGTTTAGCAGAGATGTCTTCTTTTTTTTCTGGGACAAATGTATCCGATGGATTTTCTTTCGCACCTTCAATTATCCATTGTTTGAACATATTGATCTCTTCTTCAGTGAGCGGTTCACCTTTGGGAGGCATAATTTCAGGGTCATCCGCGTCAAGGGTTATTACTGCATGCAAAGTACTTTCCTCGGCGTTCCCTTTTTCAATGATCGTGCCGTCGAGGTTTCCCTTAATAATCCATTCGTAAGTATCAAGGCGAAGACCCGCCTTGGGGTGGATTGTCCTTCCGTTTTTAACATAGGGTTCACTGTGGCAGTCCAAGCATCTCTCTTCAATTAATGGAAATATATGGTTGTGAAAACTGATTCCTTTCCCCATGTCGCTTGCAGTATTTCCCGTTCCGCCAGCAGAAGGTTTTGCCCCTTCTTCTATCCAGCGTTTGATCGCATCTATTTGCCCTGCAGTAAGTGCACCACCTTTGGGGGGCATAAACATATCATCTTCTTCGTCCAAAGTAATTACTTCATAGAGATAACTGTTTTCCAGACTACCAGCCTCTACTACTGTGTCATCCAAGTTTCCCTTCATTACCCATTCATAGGTGTCAAGGCGTAGTCCTGCTTTGGGATGAATCGTTCTTCCATTTTTATCGTAGGGTGCATTATGGCAACTTTGACAACGCTCCTCCAGGATTGGTAGTACATGATTCGTGAAGTCCACCGGTTCATCCGGGCCGGGTAGAGAAACCACATTTTTTGACTCCATCGCCAAGGACGGATCCTGGCCTAAGTTCACTGGTTTGTAGGCGAAAAAAGAACCTTTTCGAAAACTTGGCTTTGGTTTAGCGATTGGTCTTGGATTCGTAGTTTCTTCGCTATTTGAGACAACGGAAGGCTTTTCATCCGGTCTTTCCATCGCGTCTAATTTCCTAGGGTCACCTTTCGGAATTTTTCCTTCCCTTGCAATTTGGATCAGATATTTCTGATCATCGGGAGATAATTGCTTGAAGGGGACGGGGTAAAGCTTTTTATCCTTACCTTCGATGTAGAAAGTTTGTCCTTCGTAACTAAGCACACGTCCCCCAAAAGCCTGTCCTGAAGAAGCAGTAAAGGTACGAAAAGGTTCTTCTCCCCACGAAAAGTGAGAGAAACCGAAAATAAAAGCAAAAATTACAAACCAGCGTCCCGCCATTATTGAGTGGGGCGAATTACGCCAATACTTCGAACAATGGATTTCCATCATGGGCAACCGTGAAAGGCCTTCCTGATGGGGAGTATTGAACATCATTCAATGGTAAACCAAGCGCGTGTGCAATGGTGGCGTTTAAGGATGCTGGATCAACAAATTTACCCTCTTCGGGGTTGCGGCCCACTTTGTCCATTTTACCGTAAACGGTGCCACCTTTAATTCCGCCACCAGCGAGAAAAGCGGTGAAACCATAGGGCCAGTGGTCCCGTCCATCACGTGGATTAATCTTAGGTGTACGTCCGAACTCCGAAGTCAGAACCACCATTGTTTCCTTTAACAGACCACGCATTTCGAGGTCGAGCAAGAGGGCACTTAATGCTTTGTCAATATCCAGGCAGTTATTAGCCACTGCTTCAAAATTGTTATCATGAGTATCCCAACCACCACGACTTACTTCTACATAACGGACTTGGTTTTCAATTAAGCGGCGGGCAAGAAGACAACCCTGACCAAAATTTGATTTACCATAAAGCTCGTGCATTTGCTCAGGTTCCTGTGTGATATCAAATGCCTTTAAGTCTTCACTACGCATCAGTTTGACCGCGTCTTTGTACAGGTCTGAATAGGCACGGACCTGTTTTTGGTCGTATTGGTTGAGGTAGGAAGCATTCATCTTCTGAGCCAATGCCAATCTGCCACCAAATCGAGACTCGTCCAAGTAATCAGCAGACTTGCTGTTTGCCAAACCGGCAGATGGATTTCCGATGGGTAAGGGACCATGTTTGGATTCGAGGAAACCGGCACCGGCTGGATTCGAGCCAATTTGTACATTCATTGGAATGGTTGTGTTGATGCTTCCTGAAAGTTTCGATACCCAGCTTCCAAAAGTGGGGTGGGCAATAGTACCACGTTTAAGGTAACTGGTGTGCATCAAGTAACTGGCTTGTTCATGTGCACCCTGACTGGTGGACATTGTCTTGATGATTGCAGCATTGTGCATGTGTTTAGCAGTGAGGGGTAAATTCTCGGAAAGAAATACTCCGTCTGCCGAAGTGGCTATGGACTTGGTTGGTCCCTGAATATCCGGTGCATCTGGATTAGTTCCAAAAGTATCAAGGTGAGACATCGCACCAGTCATATTTAAATAAATTACATACCGTGCTTTCGCAGGTCTGGAACCAGGGGTAAGTGCACTTACACTGTTGTGGATGTAGGAACCTGCCATTGGCATGAGTCCAACCCCGAGACAAGCTTTCGCAGCACTTGCTACAAATTCCCTACGATTCAATTCGTCCAGTTTATACATATCAGTCTTCATAATGCTATCCTCCTATATAATAATTTATTGTTATTGAACAAACATGAATTCATGGCTGTTCAAGAGTGCCCACACCACATCTTTGTGAAAGTCCTCTGCATCCAATTTGTTAATCATGTCTTTAAAGTCACGTAACTCAGTTGTATTCGGTTTCCTCTGTAAGATGGCAAGAAATGCAAGATTTACTTTTTCTTCCATCGTTGGACCTTCTGAGATTTTGAGTAGAGTGTGCGATTTTTTATTGCTCACCAAGTATTTCTCAACATATCCGTTGATCATTGCCAGTACCTGATTGACAGCTGCTTCCTTATGAGAAACTTGGATTTGGTCTCTTCGTGAACCACCAAATTGAATAATAATGTGCCCACGAGGTGCTGGGTCGCCTACTTCGGATGCCCGTAGGGAATTTGCGTCTCTAGTGGGTGTGCCGGATCGTTTGTATGAACTGCTATCCATGGATGCGGAGGAAGTCTTGTCCATACCATTCATCATACTTTTCGCCATATTGGAATCCATGGCGGGGGGGGCAGCAGCAAATTTATTCTTACAACCATTGCAGCAAAATGCCACGGTTTCACCTTTTGCATTTTTTGCGGTAATCGAGGGGTCTGCTCTACGGTCTGGCTTGATAGGGCACATCTCATTCAACTGAGTAGGTTTCATGGCAGCCATCTGTGTTTGTTTTACAGCTGGGGGAAGTGCGGCTAAAAACTTATTTTTACAGCCATTACAGCAGAATGCCACTGTCTCACCCTTTTCATTCTTGGCGGTAATACTTGGATTTGCATCCCGGGTTGTCTTGATCGGACACTTTTTGTTTATGGGTGCGGATGGTTTTGCCGCCATATCCATATTTCGGTTGGCTTTCTTGGAGTTGTATCTTTCCATTACCTCTTCGAAAATATCCTCAGCACTCATTTGAGAGAATCGAACAAATCGATCAAAACCGTCTTCTGGTGTTCTTGAGTTAATTCTTGTATCCAAGTCCGGGAAATTCAAGGTGACCAATGAGTCCCATATCTGTTCCCCTGACATCCTTGTTAGAATAGGGCCTTGATAAAAGTAGGGTGCTGCTCCCCGTTTTGGAAAGTCCGGGTTGGGCCCCGCGATTACCCACTTCACTTCAGGTGGCATCGTTTCATCCTTGGAATCTTTGGAAGTAATTTCCCTTGCCGGTGCCTCTCTTTGGAATGATTTGGTATTATAAATAATTCGAAGGAATTCTTTCATGTCATAGTCGAGTGCGACCATCAGTTTTTCGAGATGGAGCATTAACTTAGGATGGGTGGGCAGAGTATCATCGTACATGTTGTCGACAGGCTCAATAAGTCCGATCCCGAAAGCTGTTTTCCACAACCTGTTTGCAATAACAGTTGAAAATCGAGGATTATCAGGAGATGCAAGCCAACTGGCATACGAAGCACGTGATCCTTTTTCTTCAAGATTTTCATCCAATTCCACAACCAATCCAAAAATGGTTTTCGCTTCTAGTTTTTCGCCGGGTTTTGCATTATCGTACTGATAATCATTGGGCAGTTTGATTTCTCCTTTGCCTAAATCATCCAACCCAGGGCTTAGTATATCCTTCACATAATCAAAAGCTCTGTTTATTTGATTTCTTTCCTCCTCATTTTCTTTCATTTCGGCACGAACCAATTTATTAAGATCATTCAGTTGATCACTTCTGCGATTCACACTGCCAGTCCCATGAGTAAATGCGGCCATTTCATAGAATTGTTTTTGAGTCCAACGATCAAAAGGATGATCGTGGCATTGCGCACATTCCAGACTCGTTCCTAGGAAGACGCGGACGGTATTGGCCATGTTATCTAATCCCATTCCTTGGTCTCGGTAAAAGTATCCAACAGAACCATTCCCTCTTTCCCACATGGGACCCTTAGAGGAGAGCATTTCTTCAACCCAAACATTGTAGGGTTTGTTGGCAGCAATTGAATCCTTAAGATACCGTACGAACGGATAACCGTCAGAACCCTGATTTCCTACTCTTGTTTTTGCACGCAAAATATCTGCCCAATAAACATACCAATTTTTATTGTACCCTTCCGATGCGAGTAACTTGTCGATCAGTTGCCCCCTTGCTTTACGATCTCTTTTAGCCAGAAACTCCTGAGCCTCTTCAAGTGTGGGAATTCGTCCGATAATTTTAAGATAGGCTCGGCGTAGAAAAGTTTCGTTGGATATTTCTTTCCCGGGACGTTGGTTGTAAGAGCGTAATTTCGCCTCGATAATTTTATCAATAAATTGCGCGTTTATTGCTAAGTCTCGTTCCGCGAGAGGACGATTGAAAGAGGGTAAGGCATCATGATTGGGAGGAAAGTTATTTTTGACAAAAGCTTGATCGTTTTCGGTGAAAATATCCAAACTGATTCGAAAAAGTTGTAAGTCCTTGGATCTTTCAAGTAAAACATCCCCATCTTCGAAGTATTTGATTACCGTTCCGTTTATTTTCTGTCCATTTAATGAGTGGAAATCACGGTTCATTGCAAAAAGCGAATGACCGATTGAAAAAACAAATATAAAGGGTATAAAAAGAACCAATTTCATAATATTCTATAATTTGATGTCTGAAGAAATTTTCTGCAAGCTAAAACGAGGATTAATTCTTGATTGAGTTGCTCTGGAAACTGTAACAGATAGTAGTCGAAGGTCATTAAAGAACAGATTTTCCGAAAATAAAGTGGAAGGGTGCAAAAAATGATACTGCGTAAACCTGAGTGTGAACTATTGTGAGTAAAAGCATTTAATTTATCTCTGCCATGAGTCTGTGGTTTTGGACAAAAAACATTATTGATTTCGTTTATTTTACTGGGAATTTTTACATTGGTCGTAGGCGAAGTATAGTGCGATATGGCCAACGGGTATGGTAACAAGCAATCCAACGCCAAGGCAAATCACTCCCAGAATTTGAAGAAAGCCGATTGCAATAAAGAGGATGATTAGTTTTAACCAATTTCCCTTGGCAACCAATCTTGATTCTTGGATGGCTTCGATAAAAGATAATTCTGGACGGTCAGCCAGTACACAGGGAGAAAAAGTCCACCACATCGATAATATAATCCCGGGGATAATAAAAAATACAAAACCGATTCCGATTATGAATCCTAGTACGAGGGGGCCAAACATTTTTTCAATCGCATTTGAAAAGTCAAAAAGATCTCCTATCGCCATTTTTGTTCCATTTTGCTGAAATCTCTTTGCACAGGTAAAGAAATTCACTGCTAACAGAGGAGCAAGAAGGGCTCCGATTCCAGTAGAACTTAGAACGCTGGATAAGACCAACCAAGAGATGGAGCCAATTGGATTTGCTTTGAAAAAAGAGAATGCTTCACCAATTGCAGAACCAATTGTAAAACTACCTCCTCCGCTTCGAATGTTACTGGTTTGATTACCGGGTTGGGGAATTTTGGTTTGTGCTCCCGGATTCTGTGCTGGGCTAGTTGTCTTTTGCTGCTGTGGTATTTGGATTCCAATGGCCGCAAATGTAGGAGATGAAATGGGTTCCCAATTAGGCATGCCTTCTTGCCAGGCTAGTGTTTCTATTCCAATTTGTTGAGCCACAAGCATCTGGTTGACTTGTGCAATTTCGTAGGGTCCTATTTGTTGTTGATTACTGTTGAGATATAAGCCCATTTAATTCTCTTAGGAAAGATCTAAGTTTTGGTCAAGTAAGGTTTGCCCGCTTGGAATTGCCAGATTCTAAATCCTGTGCATAGTAATGATTAAATCTTATGGCGAAATTATCCCCGAAAAGCATGTTTCTTAGCAGTTTTTTAATTTACTGCATTCTTAGCTTGTTTTTTTATTCCTGTGGTTCTGAAGAATCGAATAGTTCGAAACGAACCGACGGAAATAAATTGGGAGATTATCGACTGGATGAGTATGTGGGATCTGAGTCCTGCGCTGAATGTCATGCCGAGGCCCATGCCAAGTGGGAGGAATCACACCATTACCATGCGATGGAATTACCGGGGCCCGAAACAGTCCGTGCGGATTTTAATAATACAGAATTCGTAAATTACGGCGTCACCACCAAGTTTTTCATGGAGGATGAAAAGTACATGGTGGAAACCAACAATCAGGACGGGGATATGGAAACTTTTGAGATTGCCTACACCTTTGGTTGGGAGCCGCTTCAGCAGTTTTTAGTCAAGTTTCCGGACGGTCGAATGCAGGTTTTACCAACCTGTTGGGATGTTGATAAAAAAGAATGGTATCATTTGTATCCCGATGAAAAGATTGCTCACGATGATCCACTCTTTTGGACCCGTTCCATGCAAAACTGGGATCATATGTGCGCGGATTGTCATTCCACCAACCTGCGCAAGGAATTTGACGATGCTAAACAAACCTTCTCTACCGCTTATTCCGAAATGAATGTGGCCTGTGAATCCTGCCACGGGCCGGGCCGAGATCATGTTGAGTTTGCCAAAGAAGGAAAAGGGTGGGGGGAACTTGAACATTTTGGCTTTGCAGACATAAACAGTTCAAATGTCGCGCAAATTGAATCCTGTGCTAAGTGCCATGCCCGGCGTGGCTTTGTACACCCGGGGCACCATGCCGGCAGTAAGTTTCTTGATCACTTCCTACCTGAAGTGACACAGCCCTGGTCTCCCGATATGAGTGTCCCTACCTATCATGTGGACGGACAAATTGATGATGAAGTTTATGTATACGGATCTTATATTCAGAGTAAAATGTTTCACCAGGGGGTCAAATGTGTGGATTGCCATGATCCGCACACCGTAAAACTCCATACTTACACGAATCAATTGTGCACGCGTTGTCATGTGCCGAATGAAAAAAATCCTACCGGTTTTGACACATCTGCCCACCATTTTCACCAATCTGGAACACAGGGAGCCCAGTGTGTGGAATGTCATATGCCGGAAAAGACCTACATGGGAATTGATGCGCGCCGAGATCACAGTATCCGCATCCCACGGCCGGATCTTTCCGTCAAGCATGGCTCGCCCAATGCCTGTAACCGATGTCACACCGACCAAGATGCCCAATGGGCTGCGGATGCAGTCGAACGGTTTAAGGGAACGGACCGACCGAAAGAAGTTCGTCACCCTGAAGCTTTTCATGCATTAAGAACAGGCAAGCCGGAAGCCGAAAAACTCCTTTTGGCAGCCTGTCAGGATCCCGAGTCTCCCGCTTTTAGCCGTGCGGGTGCAATGCTTGCCCTGCGCCGTTTTCTGAGTGATGCCTCCTTTGACGAAGCCCGTCGCAACCTGGACTCGAACCAATCAGTCCTCCGTGTTGCCGCTGTGTCCAAACTGGAAGACTTACCACCTGAGCAAAGCCATGCCTCGCTTGTGCGCATGCTTCACGACCCTATTGTATCGGTGCGAACCGAAGCGGCCCGCATTCTTTCGCGCTCTCCACAAACTCTATTTGAAGAGAGCGATTACAAACTTTTCCGCGTGGTCTTTCAGGAATTAAAGAAACGGTTTGAGTACAATCTTGACCGGCCAGAATCTCACTTGTCACTTGGTATTTTAGCCGAGAATCAAAATGACCCGATTCTAGCCGAGGAACATTACCGTTCTGCAATTAAGCGTGAAAGTACCTATGTGCCCGCCCGAATGAACTTAGCTACTTTGCTCAGTAAGCGTGGACGAAACCGAGAAGCTGAAAAACTTCTTCGCGAAGCCATTCGCTATCAGCCTACATGGGGACAGGTTTATTATTCACTCGGTCTACTTTTAGCCGAGGATCGTTCCCGACTGCCCGAAGCCACCCGTACACTTGAAAAAGCCGCCGGTTATGCACTCGATAATCCCCGGATCTTTCACAACCTTGCTATTGCCTATTGGCAGCAGGAAAAAGTTGACCCTGCAGTTACCGCATTTCTGCGGGCCATCGAACTGGAGCCCAATAATCCTCAATTTGTGCAAAACCTGCTACAATTGCTTGCTCAAAAGCAAAGATGGAAAGAAGCTTTACCCTATGCCCGCCGAATGGTTGAATTAACCCCAAGAAATCCACAGGCAATAAACTTCCTTCGTCAAATCGAACAGTCAATCAGTCCCTAGTTTTGAAGTAGAAGTTACTATTCTATTTGAGTTCAATTCAGGTATTTGAATTAGTAAGTTCTCTGTAGTTAGTTAGACGTCTGAAAAATAACCATCATCTCTTGTCTGTTGCCATTCCATTTGATGAGGATCTTTGGCTTCAAATTGGATTGGGTTTTTATCGACTGACTTGAGGTAGTCGTGCTTCCTTATTTTTTCCTGCATTTCCCTCCATTCCGCCTCGCCCACAAGAATTGAACTTCCTTGGTCTGTAAAGATTAGGACAGGTTGTCCTGTTTGATTTGTCTTCTCAATCAATGCGGAAAGTTTACCTTGTGCAATCCACGACTTAATCGAATCCATAACTTAAGCTAATCGAGTATATTATAAAGTCAAATGGTAGTTTGTGTTATTTGGAAATTTTTTGAGATGGCGGGGAAGGGCGGTACCTATCTTTACAGAAACGGAAGAAAAGGCTAGAAAAGCAATTTTCATATCAAGTAATTTCAGATTTATGTAGTTTATCGATTTGTGTTACATCTTCACTACAAGTCTTACCGCGCAAAGGTTACCAACAATTTATTTTAATGTATTGTCGGGAAATAATCGGAACTATCCATAGGTAATCGAATGATATCGGATTACCGATTGTCATTTTGTATGTGGGGACCTGTACCCCAAATCGAAGTGGTATTTACCTTCTCCTTATTGTGTGGTGGAGAGAAGAGAAATCGATTACTTGCGAACCTGTTTAATAATATTCTCGGTTTCAGAAACAATTACATCCCCAATACTGCTCGAACCGCTTCTCAAGTCGACCAGTTCAAGAATGTAGGTGTAAGTTTTAAAAATAACCTTATTTTGATATTCTCGATTTTCGAAAATCTTTTGAGTCAGTACATAGTCGGGTTGATTTGCCTGGGCTCTTCCCTGCTGTGCCTTGGCAAACCGGATAAATTCATTAAGGCTCGCATTTGAACTCGAACCTGCAATACGGGCCAAACCGGATTGAGTAATCACATTTTTCAAACCATTAATCCGCAGAGCCTCCGGGAATTCTACAGCAACCTGTGCCGTCATCGGTCCAATCGCGATACGGGGTGGTTGTCCACTTGCGGTTTTTGCGAGTGGGGACTGCATCAATTTAACAAACATCTTGCTTGAGAATTCGTCGAGGTCACGGACGGTAAGGTCACGATATTCAGTTACTTGGGATGAGTCCACCCGTATGGTTTTGCCACTCTGGCAGGAGGAAAAAAACAAGGCGATGGCAGTGGGAATAGCAAAAAGAAGGAAGGAATTTTTCATAAATTAAATTGGTGGAGGATTTTTAAGAATTAGATTCCTTTAAAAAGGACCCGGAAGTCAGAGGCATTCCCTCGGGGGTCAACATCTTTTATCGAGATGATTTGATTACCGTTCAAGCTCGAACGGTTCCAGGAAGAGGAGGAAGAGTCTAAAGTGCCACTTTCATCCAGCCAGTCAAATTTGTAGTTGAAGCGAATAGGATGGGTTGATGAGTTTTGAATTTCCACCTGAGCCATCAGTTTACCATCGACCCGTTTCTTGGACGAGCGGAGAACCTTGATCGGTCGAGTTTTTTTGTCGGCGTTGACAATTTGATTGACCGAAGTTCCATCGGATCCGGCATTATCATAGGTTGCCACGGGACTCTTATTATAGGTGGAACAACTGGAGACCAGTCCGAGGAGTACAGTGGCGAGCGAAATTGGTTTTATCACAGTTCTGAGTGGTTTGAATGGTTGAAAATGTATAAGTTAGCTTACTTACGGGCCAACACGAGAGGCTTCGTTTCATTAACATTATTCAGGGCAATGCCTTGGTCAAATGAGAAATTACTGATCTCCTTAATTGGATTTCCACGTCGTATGGATTTGAGGTAGACAAAATTGGTCAGGCTTTGCGGATTGACCTGAAGATCAATTTTTGCTCCAGCACCTGTCTGCACAGAAAAGGAACCGTTTTTCGGAGTCTTAATTTTCTGCACGAGGACCTGTTTGGGGAGTGAGTACCATGATCTTTCATCTGCCTGAGTGAAGGCTTCGGCGGCAACCACCTTGGCGATTGCCGAAAAAATCATTACCGCAGCACTGTCCTGCTGTTGATCTTTGGTGGCCGCTTCAATGGCGACTTGTGATGCCACCGCGAGAGTGGTCTGGATCAGAGCCTTGGCAATTTGTCCCGGAAGCTTGGCCTTGAACTCGGCACTGACGACCGCGTCCATATCGACCAAGGTTTCCATTTGCGTGGACTCGGAACCTAATAATATGGATGCACTTTCATCATAATCATTTCGGTATTGCAAGCGGGGTAGGGCAAAGGGAACATACAGCACTCCACCCGGTGGCGGACCGTTATAAAAGAGGAAGAGGGGGAGACGGAATTTTTCCTCCACCCGGTAGGGAGCACTCCCGCTTTCCATTAGGACATAAGTGTTGGATTCCGCTCCCAGACCCGCTTTTTTCTCATCCCGGAGAAAACTTTTACCCGAGCCAAGCACATCGGTGAGGTTCTTCTTGGTCGTGCCAAAATCGAATTGCTCGCCACCGCGGTTGTTGAGAACGAGGCGAATGTAATCGCCCATCGGATTGTAAAAGTCCTGATAGGTTTTACTTAATTCCTCATCCACCAGATTGCCAATTTGAACGGTATCAGATTCCATAAAGTTTTTGTATTTCAGGTCTTTTTTCTCGATTGCGTCCTGTTCCGCTTCCATGACCATCTTCCGGCTAATCTCCTTGGCCTCCTGTCTTTTGAACTTCAACTCGGTGAAAGCGGATTGGGTAGCTGTATTGTCACCCCTTTCTAATGCTCGAAGGGCCCGATAAATCTCAAGCATGTTCCGGTCGTAAAAATGACCAACATATTCCCCGAGCCCTTTATTTTTTGCTTTAATCGCACCGCCAATAAATTTCTCGTCGGCAATCGACTTGGCATTTCCAATATGTATATCCGAAAGTTCATTCATTCGGTTGGCACGGGCTACAGAGGCCATTTCCAAATTCCAGAGTAATTCCTCATCGTGACCGGCCTTGATTGACTCACCTGCTTTCTCGAGGTGCACGAGGGCGGATCCCTCGTCTCCTATATCCCAGGAATTACGGAATTCCTGGGTGCTTTGCTGGTACGATGCACAGGAGCAGAAAAAGAGGACTGATTGAAGGATGAGTAGGCGAAAGATTGATTTCTTGTACATTTTAGGAAAAAAGAAAGTGATTTAGTCAGCAAGTCTGGCAAGAGGAAGATTTTCTGGTTCGACATTAGTATCGATTCCAAGATCCTCAATAATTTTACAGGTGGCCACATCGGCTTGTACATCGACCACCTCGATCTGTCCGATCTTGGTAAAGGTCGTACCGGACATCACTTTTTTGGTA
>ERZ807291.1059-NODE-1059-length-45453-cov-8.072712_pt1 | contig 45453 bp, 56 predicted proteins | sample MGYA00521257_ERZ807291 | MGnify/ENA primary metagenome ERZ807291 (study PRJEB31413, sample SAMN03169783) | marine metagenome | biome: Marine; feature: Water; material: Subsurface seawater | place: North Sea | collected 2011-04-28 | depth 1 m m ... | reverse complement strand
GGGCATGACCAAAGAAGGATATTTCAACAAGAATCCTAGTTACCACTGGGGTTAGGTATGTAAATATAACAAATTACGATCTTGAATTTATAATTATTTGAAAATATAAAATTTTATACTTTCAAATAATCTTTTTTTCCGTTCTTATATTTCATATAAACAACTCCATGACATCGTTTGTAATTAACCCAGTATAAATACGTGGTTTAGCAGGTGGCACCTCAATGGATTGAATTGTTCCATCTACAAGTTCAAACTTTTTACTAAAGGATCCAGTGTAAGTATACTTTGCCGGCACTTCTACAGTACCTTTTATAAGCAAACCATCATTGTTAAAGACTGTATCAATAATACGGTCATGCTCATAGCTTCTGTGTTGATTGGTACGTACTTCAACTTGTGTGTACACTTTGCCACCAACACCTATGGGTCTTCCATTTCTTAAAGGTCCGGTATATACCCACGCTGTAACTTTGTCATAGTACATATATTTACTTTGATTCGGATCATCGCTATTAACAATTGACACGAAATTAGATGAAGTATACATTGACGCGGCTGGCCAGTATGTAATTCCAGTTTCATCATCAAATATTTTATTAAAGTATCTAGTTGAACCAGGCATCTTCCTTTTCCTTTTGTTGGGGGGGGCAGGATGAATTATGTCCAATACTCTTTTTGCAATTCTATCACATGTTAATTGATAATTTTGCACCCACCTATCCATCGAATAACCTATACTACAAGAAGGACATTTAAACATCTCTATATCATATGGTACAGTCTCAGACCGAATTCTAGCTTCAGTCGTTTTTATAAACCATGAGAAGATCGAATTTAGTTTATAATAACTTTGACACTTATCGTTTGGACACTTGATACCTGCATCGATTGCATCATATGAAATTGGACATAAAACACATTGTCCATTATCACATTCCTTTTCAATACTGTCCAATATCTTTTGCGCTTCCATCAATCTCATTTTCGTTTCTTCCAATTCATTCTGATAATCCGTTCTTCGTTTTTTCTGATGATGACTTTCAGCTGAAGCTTTATCATCATCATCATCATCATCATCGTTACCGGTACCAGTATTAATGGTAACAGTAGCAATGATCCCACCAGCAGGGCTAGCAGCAATGGTCGCAACAGGGCTAGCAGTAGGGCTAGCAGCAATGGTCGCAACAGGGCTAGCAGTAGGGCTAGCAGCAACACATCCACCACCAACGTAAGTAGCAATAGTTTTAAACAAATCGTTCATATTAAAAGCTGAATATCGTGTTAGTGTAGTTATAAAAATACTATATAGAAAATTATATTATTATTTTTTTCAATTTTTTTTTCATAAATTTATGAAATTTTAATTTAATTATTTGAATTGGTCAAATCCAAATTTTTTCTCTTGTTATATGGTGCCACAAATAAGGTCGATTCCTATTTTCACTCCAAAATATAACCCAATTTGAAAAATCAGATTCATCTGGAAACAATATTCGTCTGAAAGAAGAATTATAGATTGGTCCATTTAATTGTACTGGATTTATCACCCTTTCTAGATGATTTCTTAGGATTTTTCTGTGTGTCCACATACTAAGTCCAAAGTTAGTATTTGTAACGTATTGGTCACCTGTCCGATTACTAATATGCACTTGCCAAGACATTTTAATAATTAATTGTTGATTTTATAAGGTATATATTTCAATTTTTTTAATTTAATATAAATAATCCATAATATAATCCGCATAATATTATTAAATAAATAAAACCTGGATCAATTGCATTAATTAAACTGTTAGACTGTATATTGACTGGTATACATGATAACTTTTTTTCCCATGGTTTAATATTATTAATATTATCAATATCAGCATTTAATTTAATTCCCATAATAAAATAACTTATACCTATTATACTTAATAAAATTATATATTCGGAAGTGTTATTATTATAGTATTTTAACAGTAATACAATAAATGTTACAACCATTGTTGATACATCTACAAATGCATCTAAAAACGCTCCAAAATCAGATTTCATATCATATTTTCTAGCAACTATTCCATCTAGTGCATCTGTAAACCATGAAATAACATATAATTTAAATATTAAGCTAGGTTGTTGTTTTAAATACATATAATAGATACCAACCGATCTAATGATAAATGTTATACATGTTATTAAATTTGGTGTTAGTCCTAATTTATATACTACTTCTGAAAATATATTAGATATAGGATATACGAAATTTTTATCTATTACTCCAGCATTTTTTGGCTGATAATTATTCATATAATGGGTTTATATAATAAAATTATTTTATTATATAAACTAATTACTGAATGAAAACTGTTATTACATTTGGAACATATGATCTGCTCCATATTGGACATATTAATATCTTAAATAGATCCGGTGAATATGGAGATAAACTAGTCGTTGGTGTATCATCAGATGCACTTAATTACAAGAAGAAAAAAAAATACCCTATTTATACAGAAAGTGATAGAATGAACATAATTAATAATATCAAAATTGTTGATGAAGTCTTTTTAGAGGAAAGTCTTGAACTCAAAAAAGATTATATTTTAAAATATAACGCAGATATTCTAATAATGGGAGATGATTGGGAAGGCAAATTTGATCATCTAAATAATATATGTCAAGTAATATATTTACCTAGAACAAAAGAAATTTCTACTACTGAAACTATTGACACAATTGTAAATGAATTTGGCCCTATGGGCAAATAACTATAATAATTCTATACTAAGTAATTTCTATAGATTTATATATTATTTAATATTCTTTCTAACTCTATTAAATTTTCATGAATATCTCCTATTACAATATAATCATCAGGCATTCTAAAAGTAGGAATAGTATTTTCTGATAGCACAAAAATAACTATTATTGTTCCTATATCTCTATAATACTTTACTTCTTCTCTATAATCTGTACTCATTCCAATACACACTAATAATTTTATTTGTGAAGAATTCATACCTCTATCTTCTACATAATATTTCCGTACATGTCCTTGAACTCTAAAAGGAACTATCCCAGACTTTTGATGTAACATATCAAAATTACCTGTTATTATACTTGAATTAGTTAATTCGCAAATATTTTTCAATGATATATGACCTTTAGTTGGTATTGCACTAAAAAAAAGACCAAACCAATTCTTAAATTTATTTATGACTTCACTTGGATCTCGTATTATATCTTCAATATTATAATTTTTTTCTATGAATTCTACTACTGGTTGCAATGATGGTATAACTTCCGCTGATATTCCAGCACCAGTTTCAAATAATGTTTTTTTATTTTTTATCATATTTGCTAACTCCAATAATGTTAATTTTCTATCTCCAGGGATAATTGAAGTTTGGGATTCATTTGTTGTATTAATAATAGGTGGTTTTTTTTGTTCTAATTTGTTTAAATGTGTGTCAATCTTATACCATTTTGTATAATAAACATATTTCGATTCAAATTTATTTCTGGAAAGAATGGTATTATCATAATCATATTTTTCGTTTGATGCAACTATAAAAATGATTTCAATTTGATATGTAGTTTTATTCACATCAAAACCGGTAATTATCCTATTACCATCTTTTAACCAAAAAAAGTAAGGGAAGTAAGGGGCTCCCTTTGATAAATTATATTTAATATCATCTTGGCTAAATTCAACAAAAAGTGGATTGATAATACTGAGATTTTCTTCAATATTAGACATATCAATATTTTGACTTCCACCTGATTTTGAAATAAATAAGTGCAAGTTTTTTGCTCTATATACATCACTACCTTCTTTCAAATTAAGATAATTTATTTTATATTTAACACTATTATCTTTAAAATTATACATGTATATAATATAATTAAGATAAAATATACAATGTTTTGATTATATTCTAGGTAATTTCTATAGACTTTACACCCTCTTTACTTACTATATTTCTATTATTATACAATAATAATTTTATTTCATCTTTAATTTTATTTATTACTTTATCATTATCTTTCTTTTCGATATACCTATTAAATTTTCTCATCATTTCAGGATATTTCACTCCATTTTCTATCCACTCTTCTAATTTATATTCAATAATCCCCTCATTATCATCTATTAAATTATTAATTTGTTCATCTCTATCCTTACACTCCCATTTATTCCCATCATACATCATAACATATTTATTTTTTAAATTTGAAATATATAAATTATGATTTTCTGGCTTATTTATATCAAAATGAATTTTTTCTATTAAATGTGGTATACAAAAATTAGAATGCTTCAAACATTTTAAAATATCATTATCTGTTAAATGACTTCTATCTGTATCACTATAACTAAGTAATTTAATATTATTTTGGACATTAATTGTATTATTATTAATCCCCGCCTTCTTTATTAATTCCTCAATATGTTTGTCCTTTATTGATAATTGTTTTTCTAATTCTTTATCTCTTTTTTCCAATTCTTTGTCTCTTTTTTCCAATTCTTTGTCAAATTTTATATTTTGTTTTTCTAATTGTTTATCTTTCTCTTCTAACTTTTTATTCAATAATTTTACTAATTCAGACATTGATTGCTTTACTTCATCATCCTTTTTCTTTTCTTTACAAATTTTCAAATGTCTATTTAAACTATCTGTTCTTGAATATATCTTTTCACAATATTTACAATTAAACTCGTTATTTTTTGTGTTTTTTGTGTTATTTAGTGTTATTTTTGTGTTTTTCCAAGCATTTTTTAGACAAACCATATATGAATCGCAACTTAACCCTTGTAAAATTTTATCTTTACACACATCTAAATTTAAATTATTTAATTTTGGTTCACATGTATTTTTCCTATTTATATGTAGTCTTATTTTAGTTTTATGATTAGTGCTGTATCCGCAACGATAACATTGATAATTTACCATAATTAATTATATTAATATATTAATTTTTAAATATATATTTGTCTAATTTAATTTTTTTGTCTTTATTTTGTCTTATTTTTGTCTAAAATGTCTTTACAAATGTCCATTTTATATAATATTAAGACAAAGTACATTATAACATCTTTATTTTCATTAAATTTAATTATATAAAGACTATTTAATTATAAATTAGACCAAATTATGTGTATTTTATTTTAAAATATTTTCAAATATCCGGGGGGGGGGAAATCATATTTTTAAAAAAAGTATGTCGTTTTTTTTCCTTAAAAATATTTCATAAAATTAAATTTAACTTTTTTATGACCATAAAATAAATTGTATTATATATAGAAATCATGATGATATTTACATAATATAAAATATAAATATTAATATAATTTAGATGTAAATATATCAAAATATAAATAAATAAATATTCTAAACATTTTTTTATAGGTCAGCGATATTGTATTTTAAACGCACAAAGATTTAAGATTGTTTCCTTTTCCGTTTTTTTCCTATTATATTAACTTCCTTCGGTTTTACACTTTTATCTATGAAATGTATAAATAAATTATCAGAATCTTTGTCAGAATCACTATCAGAATAATATAAAATATCTTTATTCTCTTTGGTTTTACTTTTTATCCATCCGCCTATAATACTATAATATTCTACTTCTGAATCATAATCGTCCATAATATTAATTGCAGATATTATTTTAAATTCATTTAATCATTTTTCTCTTTTAACCTATTTATTCTATAATCTGGAAATATTAAAGGTGGAATATCTTTATATCTCATACGACTACCTTCTTCCTCCCAATAACAATTATGACATCTATGTCCATTTTCTTCAGTTCCATCTCTTGAATGTTCTAATTTTGTTTTACATGAACCACAAAATCTCGATTCACAACTTTCATTCATTTATTAATAATAATATTTAAGTATTATTAATAACTTTCAATTTTTAAAAATACTTAAAATTATATTTATATTTAAAATAAAGTAAAAAATAACTAGAGATTAACAAACATATCTCTAATCATTATATTTAATAATACAAATTTGTATTATTAAATATTATATATATATATAATGAGTTATAAAATTAATTATAATTTAAAAGGCGGAAGTGGTAATGCAAATATTATTTGGAATAATAACGATGATATTGTTTTAAATAATAAAATAGCTAACCAACTTACACAACGTTTAGGAATTACTTATGAATATTATAAATGTAATAAATCATTAGATCCATTTAAATGTACAAAATTAGATGGAACCAACGACCATAAAGTTGATATTTGGGCACATGATGATAGTGTTGATTTATCATGGTTAAATTATGGTCATTCTGGTTTCACCAATCAAGGGAATACATGTTTTTGTAATGCATATTTACAATGTATTTTATTTACATATCCATTAATTTATCATATAAAATTATCTAAACCATCTTCTCCTGATGCTTTTTATAATTTAGTTGACAAAAAATTCTCTAATAGTAATACTCCAATTAATATAGACCGTACCGAATTATTTCTACCAACTGGTTCTTTACAACATGATTTACATGAATATTTAACATATTTTATTGATAAAATGATTGTAGAACATGGAAATAATTATAGTACAAATAATTTAATTTTATCAAAAAATATTTTAGACAGATTTAAAATAAAACCAGATAAGAACGATGGTACAGAAAATGTACATAATTTAATAGATAGAGATTTAAATTTAAATACTAATCAATATTATAATGTATCTTTATTTCAATATTACTTTACTTTTATTGTAACATCTACTTTAGGAACAAAAAATATAATAAATGATATAATATCATTATCAACAAAAACAGAAATATACAATATGTTATCAGTTGAAATATATCAAAATTCATTAGGTTCATGTTTAAATAATTTTTTTAAAAAAGAACAAATAATAGATGATGAAAGAAAAACTTTAGAATTAAATATTGAAAATGATAATAAACAAATACAAATATTAAATCTTCCCGAAATATTAATAATACATTTAAAACGATTAAAATATAATCAAAGTGGTAGAATTATAAATGATGATATTGTATCCATACCAGATATTATAGAAGCTGATTTTATAAAACAATTTATGTATACTAAAGACGGTGAAACAAATGATATTGCCCCGTATGATCTATACGCTTTTGCTGTTCATTCTGGTACCGTCTCCGGTGGTCATTATTATTCATATATTAAAAAACCAACATTTAGTAATCACACTTATAATAATACTTTCAAACCTGGTTGGTATAAAGCAAATGATAGTAGCTTTACAAAAGAAGATTCCGATCCAATCACAGATAAAAATAAAGGATATATTTATTTTTATAAAAAACGAAATTCTTCATCTGAATTTAATCATAATATTGGTAATAAAGATATAACATTTAAATATAATTAAAAAGTTCTAATTAATTCTTTTTTTTGACAATTTATAATAGAGTGGTAATAATTTCAAACGTTTTTGTTTGATGTCATCATAATTTACATCTTGTTTTTTACAAAAACAATTAAATATATTATATATCATAATTAGTAATATATAATAAATATAAACTTATAAATATTTATTAAATCCAATTGTTAAAATGTAGGTGTAAGACATACTTTAATACGTTATATATAAAAAAATAATTTAAATTTAGAATAAATGAATCTATTTAATTTACTTATATCTGCATTACTTGTTACTATGACTACACCATTTAATTTTAATATTAATCCAATAAATAATATTAAAAATAGAATTACTAAATTTATAAAAAAGGACTTTAATATTTTTGATAATAATATTATTAATTATCTAAGAAGTAGATCAAAAAATAAACACACAATCATCAATAAAAAAACAGAACAAATGTATGATATTAATTCATTCTCTAAAACATACCCATTATATAAAGATTATAAAATAATATCAATATCACCTGGTGGTCTAAAGGGATTTTATTTAATGGGTGTTGTTAACTATATTAAATCAAATTATGACTTATCAAATTGTTTATTTACGGGCGCTTCTGCTGGAGCTTGGTCAAGTTTATTAATGTCTTATAATGGAGACGATAAACAAATAATTAATAATGTTTTAAATATGGACTTCAATAATATAAACAATATATTTGAACTAGAATTAGCATTAAAAAAACTTATATTAGAAAATACTATTATAAATGATTATGATTTAGAAAATATATTTATTGGTGTTACAGTTATAAAAAATTTAGATTTATCTACAAATATATTCTATAATTTCAAAAACTTGGAAGACTCATTGGATTGTTGTATTGCTAGCTCTCATATCCCATTTTTAACAGGAGGATTAGTTAATAAATATAATAATGAAATCTCTATCGATGGTGGTTTAAGTAACTATCCATATCTTGACTTAAATAATACTATTTTACATATTAATCCACAAATGTGGAAAGAAGAAATTACATTTGATTGTGCAATTAATGACTTATTTCAAGATATTAATAAATTAACTTTCGAAGATTCATTTTTGAAAGGATATCAAGATACAGAAAAAAATAAACATAATCTAGATAAAATACTAACTAGAAAAAAAAAATAAAATTTTTTATTTTTTTCTATAAAAAATTGATGTAGTATCAAAGTCTAAAATAAAAAAATCATATAATATTAACCCTAAAATATAAATTAATAAAACTAAAAATATTAATACTATAAAAGTAATCATTAAATAATAATAATTACTTGTATTTAAATAATATTTATTAATATATATGTTTTTAATTGGAACAATAATTGTATCCATAATATTCTCAATTCAACCATTTATTAAAAAAAATATAATGAAAGAATTTTCTATAGATGAATATACTGTTTATAGTTCATTAGTTGCATTATTTTTCTTTTTTATTGGATCTTTTTATAAAGGATTTGATTTTAAAAGTTTAAAATCAAAAAGTGCTTATTCTTATGCATTATTAGGATTTATATCTTTACTAACATTGACATATTCATATGTTTTAAATATGATGTTAAAAGAATATAAAGTAGGTGAAGTTATGCCATATATTAGATGTGGAGAAATGATATGGGTATTATTAATTACTGGATATCTCAATTTTGAAGATATTAATTGTAAAAGAATACTTGGTGTACTTTTAGTTATCACTGGTATTTACATTACTCCATCATAATTAATTGTTTTTCTAACCATTCTGAATCTTTAAAATCATTATCAAATACACATGCATCATTTATATCAGTATTATTTATATTATTAAATAATAGATTATTTATATTATTAAATAATAGATCTTCTTTGTGATTATTTGACAAATATATATCTGACAAATATTTATCAATATCTTCATATATTATATTTTTAGATAACTTTAATAATTTATCTGATTTAATATCATTACTTTTTCTCTTTCTAATTAAACATTCTGTTCCAGGTTTATATCTTTTAAAAAAAATAAAATTAGTTGGTTCTAAAATAAGTCCACTATTGTGAACATACCAACCATTCGGATTTTTAAAAAATCCATACAAGTTTAGATTTCTTTTTAAACTATTTAATGAATTTGTACGCATACCATACAATTTTAGACCTTCCCATTTAGTTACACCTTTTTTAAACTTAAAATATCCCAATTCGTTTGTAATTATAGGTGAATCAGAATTATTACTTGCTTCTGATAGCATCTGATATAGTTTATCTGGAAAGTGTACCATATTTAACATTAAGATTAATCTTAATAATGTAACTTCTGGATTACTTGATATATAATTTTATATTTTCAATTTTTATTTAAAATATCCTAAATAAAATACTTAAATTATACTTTATTAAACTTAGTTAATTGTTGAAAACTTAAAATTGTTGCAAAAGAAATCCATAATTTATAAGGTAAATATAATAACGTTAATGATCTATCTATACTTAAAGTATTTGCTCTAACTTTAAAAGCATAAAACAATAGTCCTAACATTACAAAAAATCCTAATTGATATTGTAAATCAGTTCTACTTTCAGCAATTTTAGCTGTTACTAATAACCATAATGCTTGCAATAATGATTCAATGATTGATTCTCCTATTACTTTATTTTTGAAATTAATAGAATTTTTACTGGAAAATTCAACCTTTAAATTTATTATTCCAAATAATAAATATAAAATAGGCCATACTATTGCAAATACATAACCTGGTGGTTGCCAGTCTGCTACTATATCTTTTTCATTATATTTAGTTAATCCGAGTACACTAAATGGTAATGATAAAAAAAAATGAGAAAAAGAAGATCCAACAAATACTAATTGATCTAAAATATTTGACATTATAATAATACATAATATTATTTTTAAATATATTTGCGTTTATATTTAAAGATAGTTAAATAATATATATATATGTATGAATTTTATATAATAGCTATTTTAGGTCTTTTAAAAAATTATGTTAAATATAAATCATGTAAATTAAGTCTTTTCATGAGAACACCAATTATATGTTATACAATTTATGAAATATCAAAAAATAAAATTGATAATCCTATTTTATTTTCTATTGTTTCTGAAAGATGTTTTATGCTAATAATTAAAACATTAAAATCATTATATGACGATGATTATAATGTAAAAAAACAAAAATATATTAAAAAATATGGTTTAGTATACAATTAAAAAATTGAAATTTTTTAATTTATTAGATCTCAATAGAACTAAATTAACTAAACACAACCAAAATGTGGACTATTCATAATTTGGTAGGAACACTTGAATTTTACTTACCTCCAAAATGTTACATTTATAGTGACTTATCTGGCCTGAAAAATAATCATCTACAATCAGGCGTGTTTTACATATCCTATTCACCTGCGACTGATTGGCATTTTAAGATTAGTCTGAAGGAAGGACATGTTATGTATCGTCTAATTTATATAGAAGATGAAAATGACAACTATAACGAAAACCTAGAATTTAAATATAAATATTATGATTTTTCGGGGTGTTTAAATTTTATAGTTAATCAGACTAACATTTCAATCACTACGTTAACAAATGTTTTACAAGACATGGATCTAGATGAGTCTGAATCAGAATATGAATCCGAATATGATGATGAAGAATAATGTGTAATATGAATATTTAAAATTAAATATTCATATTAAAACTTTTTATTTTATTGTTAATTGAAATTTATATTTAACTATTAAATCCGAATCTATATTTTCTATTTTTAAATCATCTTTTAATTTTAAATGCGATATTCCATCTTTATATATATCTTCTATATCTTCTATAATTAGTTTTTTTTTTAAACCACTATACATCTTTAATGATTTAATTGTTTCACTTTCAACATGATATAGTTCAGTTAACGATCCTTTATCGGGTATCAACATATTACTTGAATTATTCATTAAAGCATATCTATTGTATATTATATCATCTTCGCCACCCCATCCCCATAATTGATTGGGGTGACCATTAATTTTACGTAATAATACTAAAGAAAATCCTGTTACACCTCCAAAATATGTATAATGAGTATATTTATATCCTCTTATTCCAATATGAATAGGTAAATTAGAATTATAAAAATAATATGGTAATAAATCATCAGATGGTAATAAATCAACATCATGAAAAATAAAATTATTAAATCCTTCTTTTTCAGCAACCAAAAAACCTAAATTACATAATTGACCTCTATTAAACTTTCTATTGTCATCTGATTGTTCCGCTATAAATATTTTATATGTATAACCTTTTAGTAAATTATTTTTGGACTTCCAAAATTTAACAAATGAATCCAAATGTTTTTTTCTATCCTGTAACTTATTATCTCTATATGGGACTATTATTGCTGTTTTTATTTTTTTATCTGTATCTTTCCATTCTACTGATATATTGTCCCTATTAATAATTTTTCTATTTTCTTTATATTTTTTAAATTTAAAATTATTTTCTTTATATGAAAATTGCCTGTTACCAATCTTCATAAATATATTTTGCATATAATCAAAAATATACTCCTTATCAAAATATTTTTTACAAAAAATATTGGCATTTTTAACTATATCTTTACATAGTTTATCATTTAATTTACACCATTTAATTATCTCTCCTAAATCACTTAAATCTTCTTTTATCGGAACGTAATGTTCATATGGAACTAATAAATGCTCAAACCATAATTTGTATTTTGAATTAACCTTCATAACTAATGAATTTCTATTTAATAAATATGATAATCTATATGCTGCAGAATTACCTTCGATATAAATTATATATTTATATTTTGCCTGCTGTTCATGATCAACATAATTTACTGGTTTTACACCTTTATTTTTTAGTTCTTTAGCATTTTGAAATTTTAATACTCCATCTACAGCTCTATTTCTAGTTGAAAATCTAATTATTCCTGCATCTAAAAATGGAATTCCATCAATATTATTTTTTTCATTATAATTTGAATTAGTTTTCCAATCATTATTAATTTTAGTAATATGTAGTCTAGGATTTTCTAAATTGATTTTACATCCTGTAGCTGAACCTCTAAAAAATGCTGTATTTATTTTATCTTCCCATTTTGGTTCTTCTTCCTTTACATATTTACTATTACAATTATTAATAAAATAATTTTGAGTAATATATTCCCATTCATCAGATGATGGTATAGGAATATCAGCATATCCATCTCTAGTAGATTGAGACAATATCGGAGAAAAATAATAATATTTACCAATATCTAATCTATGATTTTTCCCTACTATAGATTCAAATGGATGAGTTCTATTATCCTTTAAAAATGGTAAATCTTTTTTATTTAAAAAAAATACTATATCAGGTACTTTTCTATTTTTACATGTCTCTTCTAATAAATTTTTCAATTGTACCCAATATGTATCATTAATATAAGGAGTTCCTCTTCCTCTCTCTGTAAATATTAAACAATCAGTTGCTGCCCATTCCGCTTTATCATAAACAGAATATTTATTCTGATTTTTTAATGGATAAATTTTATTTTTCTCATTAAAATAATCTTTTGTAGAACTATATTTATCTTTCAACTTTATAATATTGTGCCAATCATTTCTAAAATTTAAATTATTAAATGGTAAAAATTTATTAACTTTATTATCCTTAATTTCTATATAAATACCATTACTTATTTTATAAAATAAATAATGTAAGGTTGATTCTATGGTATCTTTATAAAAATATTTGTAAACCTCTGAATTTAACTTTTCATCAACTACTTCCTGACTTTTTACCTTCAATTCTGTACTATTATATTCATTTATTTGTAATTTCTGTAACTCCTTTTCATAAAATATTGTTGGATAAACTGTTTTTATTTCATGAGATGCATACTTAATATTTTTTTTACATTCATCTAGATTATTAAATGCTTCCTTTTCAGGCATTTATAATTAATTAGATATTAATTTGATTATTAAATATGAATAATTAATAATCAACTTTTTTTTCTTATATAGAAAATGAGAGAGAATAGCTTCTACCGTGACAAACATGTCTTCATGGCCTGTACATCTGACTGTACTTATAAGATCTCTCTTGGTAAATGTCAAGTTTATATTTACAGCGACGAACCACTTAAGGGATCCTACTTTGTATATTGACATCGCTGATGTAATAGCATTTTTACCTTATCTATCAGAAATCTCTATCATAAACACCTTTTCTTCTAGGTTCATTCCTTATTGGTATTCAGAAGACATTTTAAATGATAAGAGACACTTCATGACTGTGCTTTAAGTTAAAGAGTAAAAAATTATTTATCACTAAATAATTTTAAGAAAATATATAGTTCTTTAAATATATATCTTCTTAAAATTATTATCTTTTGTATTTATAAGTACAAAATTTACAAAAAACTAAAAAACAAGTTTTTTATCAAAATTATTAGATATACAAATATTTGTATATCTAATAAATAATAAAAATTGAAATTATTAAACTATCCTTTAATCTAGATGTATATATAATTTATTTGAATGTGCTAATTCAATGTCAGTCCTAGGGTCAATGTATGATGGTGAAGAAAATGAAGTATTAGAATTTAAAGAATTTTATTTGAAAATTCATCCAGATACTTATCTAGAAAATGAAAAAATATATGAAATTATAAAATATGGTATATGGAAATCTGAACTAAATAAGATCATTTTAGATAATATTAAATTTTATCTAAAAATATATATTCCAAAATACGTATCTTGTTATTTTAATTCCAAAAATAATGGTAAGTTAATTATTGGAATTAATGATTATGGTGAAATTACAGGTATACCTTTTAATGGTAATCTTGATTTACAACTAATTAAGAATTATATTTCATCTAATATATCTAAATATTTAAAGGGAATATCATCTTTATCTTCAATTATTAATATTACTTTAATTAAATTAAATGTTATTTTAGAACTTCTTGAAGATAATGTTGATGAACGTATTAAAATTATGAATGAAAAATTTAACTCATATAAAAGTAAAATTAGATCATACAAAGAAGCTAAAGCTAATTGGATTAAAAAAATGTCAAAATATTGTGTTAAAATACATACTATTATAAATAATAAACAACTTCGAAAAGAACTAATTGAATTTATTAAAGAAAATAATGGTAATATTTCGATTATTCAAGAACTTGAAAAAAATAAAGAAATACCTGTACTTTTAAATGAAGAATTTTACATAAATATGAAAGATAAGAATCATATTGTATATTGGGCTACAATATTTAAAGATCATCATATTGAATTATTTCAATTAATACGTCCAACAAAATGTTTATTACCTTCATTAACGAATAGTTCTAATATTCTAAGTAAGATATCAGATATGAGACATAAGTTTATATCTAATAATAATGATATAAATTATTATCTTATAGTTATAGATATATTTGGTAAAAACAATAAAAATAATATATATTTTAGATTACCTAATTCAAACGAATGGATATATCGTAAAAGAATAAATTCAGAATATGGTCCAGGCTGTATTTAATTTTTTTATTAGACAATATATTAAATTTAATATCTATAAAAATATATTATATTGTCTAATAAAATTTTATTTTATTTTAATTTGATAATATAAATCAAAAACAAATAACTAAAAACAAGCTATTTATAATTAAATTAAAAAATATATATTTTAATTATATTAATTCTACTAAATACTCTTTATGATCTGTTTTAGGAAACATATTATAAACTTTTATTATTTTTGATTTATAATCAAGCATTTTCAAATCTCTCTCTAATGTCTTTTGACAACATGAAAGATATATTATTTGTTTTACACGATAAGTTAATTTTAACAAATTTAACTTATCTATTACTGACTTGTACAACCCACTTCTAGGAGGGTTAATGAAAATTATAATATTTCTATCTTCATTTGATGTCATATTTACTGTATTATCATTAATAATATCCTCTACAGAACTACAAATGTATGTACAATTCTCTATTTTATTTATATCTAAATTATGTCTTGCAACAAATATAGCATTCTCATTAATTTCAATACCATAACATTTATAATAATATTCAGCTATTAGAATTGACATAATACCAACTCCACAATATAAATCTAAAAATATAAAATCTTTATTTTTGTTAAATTGTTTAATTACATCATCATACATTACCGATAATACTGAATTATTTGTTTGAAAAAATGACCCTGCTTTTATTCCAATTTTTTTCCCATACAAATTATAATATAAATATGGATTACCACTTAATAATTTATAATTACCTCTGAAATTATTCTTATTTTTATCTTCTATCTGATAATACATTGATACAATTTTAAACTTTTCAATATTCCAATACTTTAATCTATTAATTACTATCTCATCATATTCATGAAAATAAAATTCTAACATAAATTCATTATTTTCATTATGTCTTAATGTCAAATGATTTAATACACCTGTATTTGTTTTATAATTATAAATTTTATCAATATCATTTACTTGTATCCATAACATTAAATTTCTTGCAATAACTTTCGTTTCATTATTTATTATATCTAATAATTCAACAGGAATTATCTTTCTACTGTTTTTACTTTCATAAATTCCAATATCGGACTTACCATCAAAATCAGAAAACGTTAAAAGTATATTGTTTCTAAAATATTCATCCATTTAATTAATTAAAAATAATAAATAATAATTTTAATTAATTTCAATTTTCTACATATTTACTTGTATTTTTCTCAAATAAAGAAATTGCTAATTGTACTACTTCTACTGTATTTTTTGCTTTTTCATCCATTTTCATATCTGATCTTGCATCAGCTAATGCAAGTTTAAATGGTGGAATTGTTACCTTGGGAGCCTTTGATCCTACGATTGGTCCAATTACTTCATTTCTAAATCTATTCATTTCCTTCATAATAGGATTCAATTCTTTTTTAGGAGCATTAGGATCTTTCTCTTTTTTGACTCTTTTACTTTTTGTTTTAGCTACCACTTCTACCTCTTCATCAATTGATTCTTTTTTAGAAGAAGCTTTTGTCACTTTTTTAACAGGTTTTACTGGTTCACTAACTTCCTCTACTGATTTAGTAGCTTTCTTAGATTTAGTTGTTTTCTTCTCTACTACTGGCTCAGAAACTTGTTCAGAAACTTGTTCAGAAACTTGTTCAGAAACTTGTTCAGAAGCTTGTTCAGAACATTCTACTTCTTTAGTTTTTTTAGTTCTTTTTGTTTTCATTGTAACTGAACTTGTTTTTACAGAACTTTCCTTTGCGGAACTTGTTTTTACACTTTTATTTTCTCCTTTACTTGGCATATTACTTTACTCTATCTATACTGTATCTTTTAAATATATTTCATTTATTCACTTTTAAATAGAAAGTTACTATCTATTTAAATTAAACATCTTCAAAACATACTGGAGAAGTTTCCCCATCACTATAAACATATTTTAATAAGTAATATAATGCAGTTGCAATTGCGGCATCTCTATAATTATTTACTATAGTATATGCTCCAGAAAATAAAAGAATCATCTGAATAGGCATTTTCTGAACTAAATCTCTTTGTTTTTTACCAGTTTTTATACCTAAATCTTGTGCTAATACTTGAATTATCCCATAAGCACCAAAAATAAGAAAAATTTCTTTCGCTTCAAAGTCAAAATCAAATTTCATATATATATATATTTATACATATAAAAAATAAATAAAAATACTAGTGTCGTTTATTTTTAATTTTTTCCAATTTATCAATTATTTTATGCGCATGACATAATTTCCGATCTCTTTCAGTTACATGAATTGGTATATCATTTAAATTACAACATGCTATTCCATTTTCTATTGAGTAATATATCTTTGTTATTTTAACACTTGATTGTTGTAACATTAAATTACATCGAGTGCAACAAAGTGACTCCCCTAGTAATCCTCTCTTTGGCGATAATTTTGTAACAAACATGCAATAAGCCTTATTATATTTTAATCTATCTTGTTTTATATTCATTATTGCTTGTCTTTCTGCATGAATTGTCATTTGATCTGGCATTCTTCTTGAATGATTTTCACCATATGAAATTATATCTAAATTTTTTGTTAAAATAAAAGCTGCATGATTAGATTTATGATTAGATTTATTTCCTAATCTTCTTTCTTTCATTCTATTGGCTAATCCTAATAATTTATCAAATTTTTTTTTCGGAATGTTATCAGGATTAGCCATTAATTCCTATTTGATAATATTTATCATTTTATTAATTTATAGTCAATTAGTTATATCTTCTTAAATATTCAATTTTTTTACATAAGTTTTTTCTGAGGTGAGAAAAAATATGTTTGAAAAAGTCTACTACTTTCTATATTTGTACCAAACCCACCATTACTTGCATGAAAGTTTCTTCCATCAAAAATAATAGCTCTATTAAATACATTATCTATTTTATGCCTTACTTTCCAATTATTTATTCTACTATCTTCTCCTTCTTTCCATAAATCTCTTTTCACTAACTTACAAATATCTTTCGGTTTATTTGTTTTTTTATCTAAACATTCCATCACATGTTTTATTCCGGTTTTCTTATGTGTATATAGTGAAGTCCCTGTTGATACATCAGCATTAGGTGTTAAATATACTACAACACCCCAATGTAAATCTTTATGTACTACCGGATTACTCTTTTGTGTAATATATTGAATAAAACCATTTGATTCCTTTATTAAATCAACATTCCAAACTTTATCACATATTTTTTCCCCTGATATTCTTTCAAAAAATTTTATTATTTCTTTACTCTTATTTGCATATAAAAATGGATTGTAATATTGTGTGTTATATAAAGCACTATGTAATTTAAAATTATTTTTATTTTTCAAGGCATAATTTCTAACAGCATAAGGATCTTCATAAAAATTATCTACTATATAAACATTATTATCTATTTTTTTAACTATTTTTCTATTTGATAATTTAAATATATTAATTTTACATTTCTGGTTCGCAATTCTACAATAAAATACAAATATAATAATTAAAATAATTATGAATTTATTCATATATATTATTTATATAAAATTTATTTATCATTATATTAATAATAAATAAATTTTATATAAATAATATTTTTAGTAGATCAACACTAGCTGTAACTTATTATTCTTCGTCATTATATTATTTAAATAACATTATTTTCTATAATGTTATTTACTTTCTATAATGTTATTTACTTCTATTTAATAACTTATATTTTGAAAAAATTTAATTTTCAAACTGAATTTTTTCTTTTATATTCTTGCTTAAAAATAACCATAATATATTTATTATGGTTTTAAATTGTCTATTTGCTTTAACAATTATTATATTTTGTAATTTATCTAAATATTCGGCCTGTGAAATTAATCTAATAACTTTCATTGCATTATTTGTATGTAACGACTTTTTTATTTTATAACCTTTACTATCTATTATCCATGTCCATTTTTGATTCATATATTCATCTAATGTATCCTTATAATGATTTACTACATTTAGACTATCTTCATTTACTAAATCACCTGGACAAGAATAAAATATTGTTACATCATCAATTTGATCTATTTTTTCAAATGAATGACTTTTTGGATTTGCATCACAAATGGTGCATTTAAATGTCATATTTAATTAAAATAAAATATTTTATAAATTTAATCCTATTTAGCCCACATATATTCTCTTTTAATTACTTTATCATCATCAATATATTCTATAATATTACAATACAATTCATATATATAGTTAATCATATAAACTATATATAAATTTTTTAGGCTTTTTTAACTCTTCTTTTACTTGATTTTTTAGATCCTTTTTTGGATGCTTTTTTAGCAACAGGTTTTTTGGATGCTTTTTTAGCAACAGGTTTTTTGGATGCTTTTTTGGATGCTTTTTTAGATGTTCTTTTTACTTTACTACCCTTTTTACTAGCTTTTTTGCTAGATTTTTTAGAAGTACGTTTTCTAGAAGTTTTCTTAGATGTTTTTTTAGCTTTACTAGCTTTCTTTGATGTTTTTTTACTTCCTTTTTTAGAAGATTTTCTTCTTTTAGCTCCACCTTCTTTGTGATCTTTTATTAATTTAGCTCTTTCTTTAGTTAAGTAGGTTTCTGCAAATTTTAAATTTTTATTACCTTTAATCATTTTCATTACATCTGCTTCTTTCATTTCATTTACACTTTCTTTATCATCTTTCTTTTCTTTTACTTCAAAATTTCCATTAGACATTTGATTTACATTAATTCTATAAAATTTTTCACCTTGTTTTTCTAAATAATAAATTCTAACTCCTTCACCTGTCCCATCACTTATACCTTCTTTTACTACATTTTTTACTCCTTTCACAACTTTTGATAGATTATTTTCATATCTGTAAAATACAGAACTCATATATAACTTTTATATATTAATTTTTACATTATTTAAATTAATAAAAATTTAACCCAATATTATGATATAAAGTAAACGAAACTATACCAATTATAATATCTAATAATAATGGTACATATAAATACTAAATAATAAATATAATACCCCATGTACTGGTCTTAATTGATTCCACCATATTTTTATTCCAAATACTTCTATACCTGTTTTTCGTAAGTCATTTATATATAAATAAAATTGACCTAAACTAAATAATAAAGCTATAAATATAAAATAATTACCATAAATATTTAGTTGGTACACACAAAAAGGTAAATAACAAAATTCTTTTATAAATATCTTTCATATATAATATTATATATGAAAATTATTTAATTATTTAATTATCTTTTTCATCTTCAGAATATAGTTTATTGAACCTTTCTAATAACGAATTTCTATTTTTATAAACTGCAATACAACCTAATAAACCTAAACTTAAATATAACATATTTTTATGTTCTACTACTTTAGATAATAAGTTTGATTTTGTTGTAGATTCGACTACTCCTTCTACAATTTTATTGTCATTTGATTGACTCATTATTATTAATTATAATATATATTTAAATAATTATTGATAACAATTTATTTATCATTACGAATTTTATTTATATTATCTTTTAATATAATTGGATCTCCACATAATTTATCTCCACAACAATCGTGATTAGCTAAAGTTGCTCTTATATTTTTTATTTTATCATTGTCACTATTAGACCATCGTCCTAAAGGAGTAACAGTAGGATTAAACAAATAATGAAATTTGGATGGAACTAAAAAATCAATAAATCCTCTTTTAATTATTGTTCTCATTTTATATTATATATAGATTTATTTTTAATATCAAATTTTTTTTAATCAATTTTTTTAATTTAAAATAATAGCTACTTATATAATGTCAAACTTTGTAAAACTAGCATTAATATTAGGAGTACTGGATTACTCTTATATTTACAATATTAAAAATTATTTTAATAATATGATTACATCTATTCAAGGAAAAGAACTGAATGTAAAATATTTAGGAGTGATATTCGCCTATGTATTTTTATTTATTATTTTAAAATTGTTTGTTATTGATAAAAATTTATCTATCATTAATTCTTTCATTTTAGGTATGTCAATATATGGAGTTTATGATATGACAAATTATGCTACTATAAATAATTGGGATTTTAACTTTGTTATATTAGATACTTTATGGGGTGGAACTTTATTTGCTTTAATAAATTTTATTTATAATAAATTAATAATATATGAAAATTAAATACTTTTCTCCTGTAACATTTTAGGTTTATTATAATGAAATTTTACATTTGGTAATTCATAATCTTCATCTTCCATTAAACAACCAATTTGAAATTCATAAATATTACCACTTACACCTATATCAAATTCATCTAATATTTGTGATAATTTCATCTTCATTCTTCTTATTTTATTCATATTACCTGTCATCGGTGATATAATTAATTTAGCACCATAAGTTAACGTATCGATTTCTACATCATATTTTTTATTAATATTTTCAAATAATTCATTAACTGAAATATCAGATGTTAAATTATAATAATCCCAAGGAGTAACTTTGTTACCTTTAATATCATTTGAAACTGAAGGCATGGGTTCACTTTGTGCAACCATACCTAAAGCAAGATTCAAAAAAGTGTTTTTATAATCTTCTAATTCTCTTTTTCCTAGAATATATTTAATTACTTCAACTGTTACCAAACCTGAAACCATACTAGTAGTAGTTGCAATTGCTGGAATAATTTTACCTGCTTTTATTTTTGTTTCATATCTGTCAGCAATTGGAATATCATAATTTGTCGCTCTAAAATTTGAACTACATGTTATAAAATCAATATGATGATTTGTATCATCATCCTTTTCAAATTCTAAAGATTTTATAGTATATTTTTTTAAGTCTTCAATATTTGGAAGTTTTGATGAATCAAATAATTCATATTTTGTCTTTTCATTTTCTTTCTCTTCTTTATCATTTTCAGATATTTTAATATCATCTGATGGAATATAATCATTTGCTTTATAAATAACCATCATTTTAGAAATTACTTCATTAATATTTATATCAGATAAATTGATATTAAACATTTCAGCAATTAATAAACTTGTATGATACACATAATTATCATTATCATTAATATCCCACACTATCTCGATTTCTTTAGGACATCTTTTTCCACCGCTCCAAAATTTAATACCAGATGTTGTTTCAGTATCTTTTGGATATGCATGAAGTAACTGTTTAATCATATGATTATATTTCTCATGAAATCTATTTAATGCAAATTTAACACAATCATTAAAATTATTTACTTTATTTTCCCATAAATATAATATATTACTAATCATTTCTCCCTTCTCATTATTAGTTATCTTATCTAAATATGATGGATCACTAATATATTTATTCCACGCATTAGGGTATGTAGTAAACATTTCTTCAAATTCATTACGTGCCCAATGAATTGTATGTTCTATTGTATTTGGAAAATTCTTGACAGTACATACAGGGAATGACTTTTCTTGAGGATCTTGTGATGCACCGTAATGTTCTGTAACTCTCGGAATTACTACTTGTGTATTTCCTTTAGTTCCCAAAGTACCAGATTCAAATAATGGCTTATTATTAAAAATACATCTTTGATCTACATATAACCTTGCTTGAACATTATCTAGAGCATTTGCTACTCCATCAATTGAATCAAAAAATTCAGTGTTATATACGGATTCAGTTTCTTGACATACTTTATTCTGATGAGATACTGCAACAATAGACGGATTTATACGTTCAATCTCTCTCGCCGCAACATCTGATTTTAATTTACCGATATCTGAATTTCTAAAAAGAAATTGTCTATTTAAATTAGACTTTTCAATAGTATCCATATCAGTTACATACATTTTTGAATCCATACTACCAATACCACACATACCAAAATTTTTTAAATGCTCGCAACCAATCGCACCAGAACCAACTATAAAATATGACGTTTTTCTAATTTTATCAAGACCTTCGTTTCCAAAAATTAATCTCATACTATCATATCTATCTCCTTGAATAGAATAGTTAATAGAATGTTCATCATTAAGAATGTCATAACATTGATAATAATACCATTGTGATGTTGGAGTATACTTCTCAGTAATTGCTTTAATTACTTCTTGAGCAGCATAAGAACCAATAATACTACATACTGGAATAAATTTACCATCTAAAGTCGATTCAAAATGCTTAGTGTATTTATAATCAGATTTTAAATCTTCTTTTCCATTTAAATTAATCTGTTTAAATAAATTATGCAGTTCATCCCCATCCATATCTAAATTAACAATACTCGGATTATTAAATTGCTCTTCTAAGGATGTATGATCAAAAGATACATCTTTTTTAATTTGTATAATTCTTCCTCCAGAAGTATACCCAGACCAGTCTATTTCTGTTTCTTTAACTTGAAATGTTGTTCCATTTATAACTTTGTTAACTGTATATGTAATATTGTTTACACCTACTACTCCTTTTACATCTTCTAATGTAAAAATATCACCAACGTACAAATTATGTGGATCTGTATCAATTGTCATAAATGTACCATCTGAAGTAATACTTTGAATTACAGCCATTGATGGATTTTCGCCATCGGTGTCTTTACTTGTAAAATTTTTGAAGTCACAAAATACATTACCCATTAAACCATATGTATTTACCCAAATAAATTTCTTATTTAAATCACGAACTTTTTTATTAAATTCATTCGCATTATAAAATGATTTATTAATTTGAATATATACATCATGTTCCTTAAATTGAGTATCCATGTCATTTACAATAAAATTAACATATGGATTCAATTCTGATAATTTATCTTTTACTACCTCAACAGCAATATCTCCAATATTATCAGAAGAAGCATAATAATTTGTAGCTAAATCTTCAATATTAATAACTGTAGAATCAATTACATTAATTGTCCCAACTCCTGCTAAAATTAAATTTTTGCAAAGTTCAAGACATGTTCCATCAAATCCTAAAATTAATACTTTTGCATTAGTTAAAGAATTCATAGCAGATTTACCATATACGGCAATCTGACGAGAGTAGAGATTTTCATCCAAGTTCATAAAATCAGCCATTTTTTATTATAAATTAAATAAAATTAGGTAAATATACTTAAAATATCAATTTTTTAATAAATATTTAATATTCATTAAAATATATTTATTCTGAAAGTTTATCCATATATATGGAATATAAAAACTATTACATTATAAGAACTTTTCAAATATATATGGCTTTGAATTATATTTTATATTGTCATTTTTACTCATTTTTTTAATAATAATACAATTCATACCAAAATTAATAGATGAAATATTATCTAATGCGTATTTATTTAATAATGATTGTTTATAAACTTGTTTAACTACATCATCTTTAATATATTTTTTATTTATAATAGAAATCGCATCCTTAAATATATTTACAATATTTCTTTTACTCTCATAACCATATTCAATATTATATCCATATAATTCACCCTTCTTCCAATAAGATGTTTCTATATCTTCTATTATATAGATTCCATCTTGTTTTAAACATTTCTCAAATAAAAAATTAAATGTTGTTAACTGATGACTTGGTAAATGACTTCCATCATCAATTATTATTTGGCAATTACCGGTTAATTTTACTAAATCAGTTAAATCAGATATTTTACCTTGATCACCTTTCATAATTTCCACTCTTACATTTTTGTACGCATTTCTAATTTCTAATCCATATATATATGCATGTGGAAAATAATCTTTCCACATATCATGACTTTTACCTCTTTCTACTCCTATTTCTAAAAAATTAAATTTTTTACTCTTATATTTTTTAATGAAATCTTCATAAAATCTATGGTAACCATGTAAACTAATTTTATCTGTACCATGCTTTTTCCCTAATTCATACATATATATATAATAATAAATAATTATTTTAAGTATAAATATTAATCTGTATAAAAATATTCATCTCTTTCTATAATATCATATGTCATTTTTTTTAATTTACACCATTTAATACATTCATCTAATACATCCGCATGCATAAATGATTGTTTTCTTAATGCAACATTATAATATTGTTTTGCTACTTTTCTTGAATTAAATTTTATTATTTTAAATTTATTATGATTAATACTATCTCTAAATATGACACATTTAATATTTTGAATATTATTATCCATTATTTTATATAAATAAAATTTAAATAATCTTATTTAAATTTTTCATAAACATAAAATCCTATACTATTTACTAAAAAACTTCTAATTAAACATATTTTTAGGCCATTAAATAATTTACCTTTTTTAAATGCAGTTAAAATATATTTATCTTGTCCCAATTGAATTCTCGTTTTTACTACATCTATAGGATATGTTAATAACCACGACAATAATCCAGCATTTCCACCTGCTAACATAATATTCATATCACCTTCAACTAATTTTATATTTTTAAAATAGTTATAAGATGAAAAATATATCGCAGTTCCAAATGATTCTCTTAAACATGTAATATATACTCCTCTAAATATTTTTTTATTAAACGAATTACCAATCTGTCTATCTATCTTTAATTTTTCAATTGGTGAAATAATTGGACCTACAATTAATCCAGCTAAAAACCCAGATAAAAAATGATTATTAGTTTTATTGTAAAAGTTAGAATAAGATCCAAAAATTAATGAATTTATAAATGAATTTGTTAATAATGGATAACTAAATCCTTTATACAAATTATAAATATTTACCTTTTTATTAGCTTGAATATTCGTTTTTACTGTATCAAATGGATGCCCAAATAAAGCCTGTATACTTCCAACAAAAAACCCTTTTAAATATTCATCCTTACTTTCCTTCATAATTATATATATTTTTTATTTTATTGAATAAATAGCTAATTCAGCCATCTAAAATAATTATATATTTATATATAATGCCAGGTATAGTAATCGGTTTTAATGATACTACTAACGACTATTTTTCGAAGTTATTTACCCAAATAAATTCGATTGAACCACTTATAACAAGTATTATTCCTCACATTTCTTTAATGAGATTCAAAAATATGAATGATGTTTCTAAAATTTCATCCATTTTAAAAAATATTACATTTACTGATTTTAAAGTAAATATAAAAGGAATTTCTATTTATAGAAAGTCAGACTCTAAATTTGTTCTAGTTTTAGATCCGTATTATGACAAAAATATATCAAATATACATAAATTAATATGGGAAAAGTTAGAAAATGAAATAGAATTAAAAGAAGCAAATTTATATAATCCAACTTTATGTTCTCTACACTTAACAATTAATTTAATTGAACCAAATAAAACTAACTTAATTAAAGTACTAGGCAAATTAATGGACATTCCCAGAGAAAATTTTCTAATACAAGCAAATAAATTTTTACTTATAGATAAAGGAAATATTCATTATGAACAACTATTTACCCAGACAGATCATGTACTTGGTCAAAAAGGTGGTACAAACTATATTATAGAATATAATTTATCTTGCAATAACTAAATTTATTAATTTTACATATTTATAATTTTATATTTTCTAATTTTATTTTTATTAGTTGATTTTTTTCTAATAAAACTTCATATCTTTCAGATTCAATATCAAATGACTTTATTAAACCTCTTTTCCGATTATATCCATCTGTAGTTAGGTTTATCAATTCTACACATGTATTATTATCAACTATAAAATTACTTTGTTTTAATGCCACTATTTTATTATTTAAATTAACTTTGTACCTTCCTAAATCTTCACACAAACCAATTATTTTACCATTTAAATTATTCATATTTTTATCAGATAATTTAGTAATTTTTACATTTACTAACTGTAGTAAATTATCATGTTTTAATAAAACTTGTTTTCCATTTTCTAACTTTATCAAATATCTCTTTTTATTTATATCATAATTTACAATAGTTCCTAATTTTTCATTTATTTCTTTACGTTTATATATATTTGAAATTTTAACTACCATTATTTTTATATTTTTCCTTATAATATTTACTTCATTTGGATATTGTAACGGTTGTCTTGGAATTCTCGAACCAGAATTATTAAATCTAGTATATGAAACACCATTACGATGTATTGTTGTTCTAACATTACCTTTTGAAAAACCATTACTAAATGGAAATCCAGATCCAAAAGGATCCTGTCCTTGAAAAAATGTATTAAATATATCATTAGGATTAACATTTATACCATTATTATTTAATCCATTTTTACCAAATTGATCATATTTTAATCTTTTATCCTTATCAGATAAAATACTATATGCATCACTTATTATTTTAAATTTTTCCTCAGCCTCTTTATTATTTAGATTTTTATCAGGATGATATTTAATTGCTAATTTTTTATATGCTTTTTTTATTTCACTTTCTGTTGCATTCTTATCAACTCCTAGAATTTTATAATAATCATCATTATTTGCCATAATATATATAATAAATTTATTCTTAAAATATATTATATATATATGTCTGAATTAAACTCAAATATTATTAATAATTATTTATGTAGACAATTATCTTATAATAAAAATTATCATAATTTAGAAATTGATAATGAATTCAAAAAAATTAATTCCTTAAAAGAAAAACATCAAATTTTATTACAAAAAAAAAATAATTTAGAAAATATTATGAAAAATAACATTAAAATAAATCATCATAGTATTAATTTAAACAAATTAATTTATAAATCTGAAAATAACTATGAATCTCTTGATGACTTTGTAAAACAAAATAAAATTAAATTTAGAGTATTAATTCATATTTTTAAATATCATATTCAAAAATATTTTTTGAAAAAAAATAATATTCAAAATTATACTGAACAATTAATATTAGATACTGTTACATCTGTAATAGATAAACAATTAGATAAAGCACCATCTATATCATCTTTTGGATTTGTACAATTAATTAATAGTTTATGTAAAATATTGTCAAAGATTGAATATAAATTTGATTTATTAAAAAAAATTAAAGATACAGAAAATATGATTTTACAATATCCACAATTTGTAGGAGGTAGTAAAAATATTTATACTATCAATTATACTAAAATATAATTTATTTTCATTATATAATGAAAATAAAATTTTTAATTTATATTATTATATTTTATACTTTGTATATAATTTATTTAAATTATTCATCTACTGTTATTTTCAAAAAATGTATTAAATGTAATGAGTCACAATTATATTTTATTGATTATAAAGTTCCATATGAAATTAAAGAAAGAATACTGAATTTATTTAAAAAAAATCATACAAAGCTAGATAATATTCTTTATTTTACAAAAGGAGCTAAAATTGATTATAATCAAATTAAATTATCTGATCCAACTATTATAAAATATTTTATCAATAAAAATTTGCTAAACAAATGTCGAAAAGCTCTTAGTAAAAATATTAGTTTTGCTCAAAGTTCAGAAAAATATAAATTATTTTTTAGACTATATGAAAGTAATGGTGATAAATTAAGTTGGCATTATGACAATAATTTTACAAAAGGTAAAAGATATACTTTAGTTCTCCCATTATTTGTTGACAAATGTAATACAAGTAAATTAATGATAAAAGATAGAAAAACAAGTATTGAAAAAAAAATAAATATTCCTTTCGGTAAAGGTGTTATTTTTAATGCATCATCAGTATTTCATAAAGTATCACAACAGACAGATGGATGTCGTAGATTAGTAGCTATAATTCCATTATATGAAAATTATAATTTATCATATTTTGGTAAATCAAGAAAAAATATTAGAGATATTTCTTTTAAGTTGTTATCTCTATAAAATTTTTAATATAAGAATATACTTTATAAATCAAAAAAAAAAAAATAATAAAAATTTATTATTTTTTATTCATATAAGTTCATAACGAACTTTAATACAAAACGTATTGTATTTTACTCATCTTAATGAAAGGGTTGAGTAGAATGAGCATACCCAGCAGAAGGAGCCCTTAACAATTGAACATGCTTATGGTTCCCACTGATAGCATCTGATGTGGCCGGTACCTGACACTTCATCATATCAAGATTTGAAATCTTACAAATTTCCTCTTTCAAAGGATTATCATTTGACATAGCATACACCATTTCGACATACAATTTTGTTATCTTAACCTCATCTGAAACTACATCTGGTTCCTGAATTGTATATTCCACACCATTTATAGTAATTTTATCACCAATGAGTAGAACTCTCAAAGTAGTGGTACATCCAGACTTAATCTGAGTTGTAAACTTTAGGCTATCAGTTGATAGCCTACCTACCAGATCATTATCATCAGATGATGCATAGCATATCCCCTTGATCTCCAAATTTAATTTGGGTGGCTCTTTTGATATCTCAGAAGCCTCTGTAAAAAATGAAACAGCTGATTTTATATCATAGAATTCTTCATATTTTCCAGTTATTCCCTTATCTTGAAAGAATGTTTCAATATTAGTTCCCACAGGAAGAAGTGTCCGCAAAGGAGTTTTTGAAGAGCTTCCTAGCAAGCTAACAATATAATCTGGTTTCCATTTCTGGATAACGTTGATAATGTCAGTTATACAATTATTTTGTTGAGAAACAACAAAAATCTTAATTCCCGTCGATACATCTGGAATTATCCATTTTTTTGGAGTGGTTGTTGAAAAACTACTAGAATACAATGATGCTGCTGTATCATTATTAATGAATGGAGAATATCCTTCATATCCAAAAATGTGTACAACTGAAATAGGAGACGACATTTTAGTTTGGTAACTAAATTGTTCCCCCTTTGCAGAATGGGAAATCACATGTAGTGGATCATCTTTTGGCTCTACAGCACTTACAACTTCCTTAGGTGTAATTTCAACATCTTTAAAGACTGAACCATCCACATTTTTTACTTTAGCAGTGAAAGAATCCATTTTACTAACGGACATATTAATACAGAAAATTTATCGTAACTTTAAGAGTTTTAATTTTCAATTTTTTTTTAAATATGATTTTTATTAGTAAATTCACCTACTTGAATTACTTCATTATAAATTCTATTATATTCATCAGTATTTTTGTCCATATGAGTTAAGTTTTCTAATTTCTCTAATACTGTGTTATTTAAATATAAATCTTTTTTAATTTCATTAATAATATTTTTATTATCTATAAACTCTTTCATTATATCTCTATTGTTTTCGTAATTTATTGATTTAACTTTTCGTTTCATATGCCATAATAACGGTTTATACATACCACTATTATCAACTACTCTATTAATTAAATGTTGATTTTCTACTACTAATCTTTCTAAGCAGTAATTTGTTAATTTTTTACTAACTTTATGATTTTGTTGATACCATTTTACTGCATAACCTAAATATAAGTTGGATAATATATCTGCCATATCTGCTGATAAAAATTGTTCTCTTTTGATTGCACCACCTTTTAAAGCTACAAAATTTGCTAAATTCGCAAATTGAACTGTTTGATTCTCTAAAGTATTGCTGAAACATCCGAGTGACTGTCCATATAAACTAAATACATGACTTAACATATTTTTGAAATTCTTTTCAAATGACTTTTCGTCATTATTCAAAATATCCTCTAATATTGGAAAGATAAATGGATGACTTTTATTTAATCCCTGACCAAAAATAATCAAATTTCTTGTCAATGTATTACTACCTTCAACTGTAATACCAATTGGTGAACTTCTATAGAATTTCTCAATAAAATTATTATAACCTAAACATATTGAACTACCAGCATGAATATCCATTCCATAATTAATTACATCCCTTGCTCTATCTGTTGTTTGTTGTTTCATTATTGCTGAAATTACAGCTGGTTTTTCTCCACTATCTAATATATCATTTGTTAAATGTACACTAGAATGAATTAACCAAGTATTGTAAAGCATATCTAGCAACTTTTCTTGAACACCTTCCATTTTAATTAAAGGTAAATTAAATTGTTTTCTATTCATCGCATAATGATATACTCCAAATGTAGACACATTCGCTGCAGCAATTGCAGTTGCTGGTAAACATATACCTCTACCAGCAGCTAAACATTCCATTAACATTTTCCATCCATGTCCACAATTTTGTTCACCACCAATTATTTGATCCATATCAATAGTAAATTTCCCTTTTAATGTACCATTTGGAAATCCAGCATTTAATGGATTATGATGTGTATCTTTAATTAAACCTAGATGATTTCCTTCTAATAAAGCAACAGTAATTCCTTCTTTTCCATCTTTTAAAATACCATTTGGATCATTTAATTTAAATGCTAAACCAATCAAATTTGATACTGGAGCTAATGTAATATATCTTTTATTAATTTCTATTTCAATTACTGGCTTATTATTTTTTAAAATAACAGTTCCTTCATCAATATCACCTGCAGCATCAGATCCATTATGCGGACCAGTTAATCCGAAACATGGAATATATTTGCCATTTGCTAATCCTGGCAAATACTTATCTTTTTGTTCTTCTGTACCATAATGAATTAGTAATTCACCAGGACCAAGAGAATTAGGAACCATTACTGAAACTCCTAAAGAAGGACTTTTTGATGTGATTTTTGTTAAAATCCTAGATAAAGTATTAATACTTAATTTATATCCTCCATATTTTTCGTCTATTATAAATGACAAAAAATTATTCTTTCCAATATAATCAAATATTTCTTTTGATTTTTCATTTGGATAAATTATTTCATCGCCATATTTCTCTAACAGATCATCTACTTTTTTTAAATTAAACTTATCATCCGGTATGTATAATTTATTAGGTATATCTACCTTACCTAAAAATATACTTCTATCAATAGATGTAGTACCACTTCTTAAGGCTGCCAACTCTGTTTCTGAAATTTTAGGTATTAATTTTTTAACATTATTAAATATTCTTCTATACATTAAAGTATAAAATATTATACTTTAAAGTATTTTTACTTACTTGCCAAATGCAGGATCCATAACAAAATTAACGGGTGGAGGTGGAGGTGGTGGAGGTATAGGAAATTCATATTGTTTTAATATTGAATCAGGATGTTTAAATCCAAATTCTGACTTAAAACGCATAGACCTAACAAATTCCTTTCCATTTTCTGTAAAATATATCATATAAATTAAAAATACTATAACTCCAATTATCATTAAACACAAAATTATTCCACATATACCCATACCAGTAACTAAAAATAACGGTTCTACTTTACTTTCCTCAACTCTCTTTGGTATAGTTGTATTACCTAAACTATCATTCATTTGTAGTTTAATTTTATCATTCGTCTCTACCATACCGGTATTCTCCAAAATATATCTTTGTAAAAATACATTTTCTTCCTCTGCATTTATATCTTCATCTCTTTTACACATTAATTTTGTAATATAAGGAATATCTCCCATAATTTCATCCATAGTAAAACATAAAGTATCATTTATAAAAAGTTGGGCTTCATTTTTAATAGTATCCATTTATAATTATAAATAAAATAAATTTATAAGTTTAATTAAATAAATAAAATTATTACAAATTTAGTGAATTAAAATTTATCTTATTAGGATTTACTATGTTTTTATATATTCTTGATATCATAGTACTACTCCAATCTCGATCCCTATTTTGAATATTATAATCATTCAATAAATCAGCAATTTCAACAAATGTTAACATATTTGGCTTTGAAAAATTATCAATTTTTGTAGTTTCATCTGTATCATAGTACTCTATCGGAATTGTATTACTTGGAATTATTTTATTTAAATCTTTATTTAGCGTTTTACAACTAACTCCTCCTTTTGCATTTACAATAAATTGCATTATTGCCTTCTCCTTTTTATTAATTTTAAATTTTCTTACACCTCTTTTTTTATAGGCTTCATATCCATATGGTGCTTGACCAAATTCCCATCCCTTACTTTTTAAAAGCATATTATTACTTTTAATACGATAACTAGTTTGATTTGATTCTAATTCAGCTTGAGAAAGTCCTAACCGTAATCTATGCATATCAGTAAAATGTTTAAGTTGCAAATTTTCTTCAACGAAATGTAAATTAATATTTTTCTCTTTACATCTATTCAAAAATTCAAGGGCATGTTGTGTATTTCTTGAAAATCTTGTAATATTATAAAATACAATATTACAATCTGAATATTTATTGTAAATTTCTACTAATTGTTTTTGCATATTTATATTTCTTGCAGATACAACTTCTGAAACACTATCCATAATTAATAGACAATTATCATGACAATATTCTGTACATTTACTTATTTGATTTTCAATACTAAAATGTTGTCCATTATATTCAGCTTGAGATGGACTTGAAATTCTGGAATATAACACAGTACTCATTTATTTAAAAATAATAGTAATTTTTTAATTTATTCATATTTCAATTTTTATTTATACTAAATCTATATCATACTTTTTTACTTTTTAAATTATTAATAATATCTTCTATAACTTCCTCTTTTTTTATGTACATTTTATGCCAAGTACCCCAATAGTCATAGTCAGGTATATTCTCACAATGATAACCAGTTTGATTATATACCTCCTTATCAATATATAATTTCCAATCTTCAAAATTATTAATAATATCTTTATCTTCTTTTTTAATACAAATTTTATTCCAATTACCCCAGTAGTCATAGTCGGGTAAATTATCACAATGATAACCAGTTTGAATATAAATTACTTTATCAATAAGTAATTTCCAATCTTCAAAATTTAAACTATTTGAAGATATTTCATTCTGTAATATATTATTTTGCCAACATAATAAATAACTATCATCACAATAACTTACTATTTTCTGACTGTTAAGTATATTTCCAATATACTCTTTCCAGTCAGAAAATAAATAACTATTCATATTATATATTAACAAGTATTTTATTTTTAAGTAATATTAGTTATAATTCATAAAACTTAAAAAATTATATTGATTAGTAATTATTTTATTAGCCATCACCTCATATGTAACTCTATTATCCCAATGCACCCAAAAATCTTCATCTGGTAGATCTTTTAAATGTAGATCTAATTTATTATATACAAACTCATCTACTTTCTTTAACCAAGTTTCAAATTCCATTTATCTAATAATAGTAGTTTCTATCTAAATATTTTACTATTACATATCAACATATTTAAATAATCAATTAAATTATCCACATATTTATATTCATGTTTAATTCATAAATTAGATAACTTTGAAGGTGATACAACATTGGAAATGTATATAAATAAAAAAACTACTGTATTCATTCTGAACCAACATTTAATAAATCACTATTATTTTTGGAATTAGTACTTAGTGAAATAAAATAATAACTGAAATACTATTACTATCCAACAAACTAATATTATCCAATGGTAAATGTATTTAATTCTTTGAAATTTTTCAAATTCATTCGCTATTTGTTGCTTATCTATATCATGTATAGTATGTAACCTTGAATGAACACTTAATTTCTTATTTGATCTAGAAATTAAATTTCCATATAATATTAATTCAAATAATGCATCTCTAAAAATAGTATTTTCTTTTATATCATCATTATCATTTATACAATTTTCAAATAGTAATGATTTATAAAAATCACTATTTGGAGAAAGACTAATTACACTATTCTTTATGAAGTCCATTTATTACTAATACTAAATATTAGTAATAAATTTAAATTTCAAATTTTAATCATAATTTTTAATTAAATAATTATTTAACTCCTCGTATTTTACTCCCTTACCTCTCATATCTAAAAAAATTTTTTTAGCTTCCTCTAATTTAATTTTTTTATATTTACATAAATAATTTATAAAAATAAATCCAGTTCTATTAAATCCATAATGACAATGTATTAATATTTTATTATTCCCTTTATAGTTATTTATTATATCTAAAATATTTAGAATTAACTCTTCTGGTGGTAATTTTTTTTTTTCCATATGAAAATTATAACATTTACAATTTTCTGGAGATATATATGAATCAGATGTGGTTGATAAATTTATGATAATATCAATATTATGAAATTCAGTTAAATTAGTAATATCATAATTTGTATTACTTTTTGGAATTTTTGATAATATTAAATTATCAAAAATAGAATAATTTAAAGTATTATCCCATTTATTAAATTTATAATCAGTCATCTATGTATAATATACTAAGGAAATATTAATAATCATGCCTTAAATATATTAATATAATATTTTATATATATAAATATAAATGATTTGTGGAAGATATAGTAATGAAAAAATACATGATGATGAATCAAAAGAAGTATTTGAATCTATAAAAGATAATATTAAATACTCTTATATAAAAGTTATTTCATACAAAACTCAAATAGTAAATGGAATTAATTATATATTAAAAATACTTTTAGAAAATGAAAAATTACTTTTTGTAAAAGTTTATAAAGATTTAAATAATAATTTTGAAGTTATAGACCAAAATATAAATTCTGATTTTTAAATATGTCTCAAATTAAAGCATTGAATGATATGACAATCCTCACAAATTCCAACAACACCATATGGCTTTACAAATATTAACTTGTGAGAATTATCTATACATTCTCTTTCATCCCATGACGATAAATATAAATTATGAAAATGGTTAGGTACTGATAAATGTTTTTTATAACCATTTATCGAATCCTGACTTATTTGATTCGATTTCAATTCATATCCTACTCTACATATAGGACAATTACCATTCCATGAGTCTATACATTCTTTATGATGAATGTGTTCACATTTGAATTTTTTATATCCATTATGATCTTCTATTTCATCTAGACATATAGAACATGTAGTTAATTCTTCATTAATTACTTGATTAATTTCTTTAGGGAATAATAAATTACTAATACAGTTCATAGTTTATTATTATAATTTGTTTATTAAAAAATGATTTAAAAATCAATATTTTTATTACATTAATATTTTTTTTTATATATAATAAATAATATGTTTCCTGAAAAATATGAATTAAATACAGATCAATATCCAAAAAAACATGAGTATAAAATATGTGGTCCTTCATGGATAGTAGAATCAAATAAATTTATGATACGTCCAGAACCTTTATCGTCATTTAAAAGAGATTCTAAATTTAGATTATTTGGAAATAATCTACTCAAAAAATTTAATATAGATTCAAATTGTTATACATTAATATATAATAATGAACCTGAATGGTTCTCTTATTTTACTTTATCAAAACTTAATTGAATTTCATATCTCCATATTGAAATTCACCTTGATAAACTAGAGTACCACTCTCATCCCATATTCCACCCTCACCATGACGTTCACCATTTACCCATTGACCGTCATATTCGATTGTACCAGTAGTTTCATAAAATGAAATTCCATGACCATGGAATTTGTTTTTATCAAAAGTGCCTTCATAATGTTTATGAAAATTTTGGTAATATAATATACCATGGCCATGAGGGTTCGAATTAAGAAAAGTTCCTTCATATTGTAATGAATTATTTTCATTATCAGAATAAAGTTTGCCTTCACCGTGATATAATATTCCATTAGGACTTTCAGTACACCCTCCTTCATATTTTTTAAAGTCCTTTTTCCAAAAAAGTTCACATCTAATCGCTTTGTCATTTTCAAATATAATTTTTGATGAAATACTATCATCTGTCGGGTAAAAATATTTTATATATTCACCTTCCCTTTTACCTTGATTATATGGAATTTTTTCTACAATTAAACCTTGATTATCTTGTGAATATTTAATTAAAGTACCATTTAATTTATTATTTTCATATTCTTTTACATTATTAATCCGTCCATTATCATAATATTCAGTATTGATTCCATGAAATTCATAGTTTTCATTTAGATTTATTTCACAATGACATATAGCTTTAGAATTAATAATATTATCTTTATCATTATTAAAATATAATTTACCAGTTCCTACACATATATGGTATTCTTCATGATATATTTCTATAGGAGAAATAGTCAACATTTTAGATCTAGATATTTTTTTAGAAGGGATTAGTTCTCCATCAAAAATTATATTAGATTTTGAATTATATAATTTTGTTTGACCAGTAATATAATTTACTCCATCACATGTTTTTATTTCTCCATTACATTGTACTAGACCATTCTCATGATAAAAAGTACCTTTTAATGGTTTATTAATACTTCCAAATGTACCTTCAAAAAGAATAAAATTATTTTCTTTATATAATCTTCCTTTTTTAAACTTACCATTATCAAATTCGCCATCAAATAATATTGTTCCATTAGAATTAAATAATGTTCCTTTCCCATGTCTTGCAATTCCATTGAAATTACCTCTATATTCTAAATTACCATTTTTATAATATTCAGTAATATATTTAGTATTTATGGATCTTCCTAATTCCCAATTACTTTCTATTTTAGCTTTTCCATTTGGATTATATAATACTCCTTCACCGTGACGATAATCATTCAAAAAATTTCCATCATAGAATTCTTTATTATAATATTTTTCTAATCCTATTCCATTTTTTCTATTCTTTTCAAAAGTACCTTTATAATATAATGGAAAGCTATTATCTTGACTTATATTTTTTCTTAAATATGATAACACTCCTTTTCCATCTAAATAATTTTCACTGAAGTATCCATGATATGAATAATCTTGATTCCATAACTTTCCATATCCATTAAATTTATTATTTATATCTACTTCACCTTGATAAAAATGTTCATTTGAATCTTCATCTAAATATTTAATAGTAGCAAAATTGTCATTTTTGCTTAAAACACTGAAACTAGATCTTTCTGTACTAATCATTTTATATAAAAATTAGATTCATATATAAAGTATATCTTTTTCATTTTTTTATATAATTGTAATTGTTATATAAAAATTAAATATCAATTGTAGTACCCATACTTAAATACTTATCAATTAAGTTATTTTTACTTCCACCTTTTTTCGTTACTTTTGCTACCTTTTCTTTACTTACTTTATCCTTAGCAACTTTCTCCTTAATTCCTTTTTTATTTAATTCTGGTTTTTGATTTTTAGATGATGGTCCTGATTCTTTCTTGAAAATATAATATTTATGTAATTTACAAAATTCATAACTAGCTTTATTTACACTATCATCCATATTGTAAAATTCTGAAATTTTCATAAAATATGCTTTACTCTTACTATTTTCTTCTTTTGGTGCTATATTCTCAAAGAACATTCTTTGTTGTTCATATATCTTATCAAAAGTATTACTTTCAATTAAATTCATATTACACTTTTCTTTTAATGAATTTACTAAGAATTTATGAGGAACTAAATATTCTGTATCAAAATTATCATCATCTTTTAGCATACGAACATATGCATCATATGATAAACCAGTTCTATTTATATCAGTTGTCTTATAATCATAATTACTCTTAAATTCAAAAAATGTTTTATTATTACCATCTACATTATATAATTCTTTAATATTACCTTTTTTATTTCTGAAATTATTATGAAGAATATCACCGTCAAATGTAGTAATTAATAAATAGCCATCATCTGCCATAAAGTTATTAATATTAGAACAAAAGTTATTCCATGTTGTATCATTTTTTAAAACAAAATGTATCATTAAATTACAATTAAAAATATCAAATTTAATATTATTTAAATTATCTTTGTCTGTTCCAAAAATGCTTTCTAATAAATTTTTATTTTCTGCTGACATTTTCCCAATCGATTTCAACTGACTATCATAATTTAATTCACTACTTGCATCAGCTATTAAGAAGTCCATCTTCGGAAAATTAGGCATTTTTCTTCTAAATGCATTATATCTACTTAATGCACCATTTGTAGATGAATGTATACCATGATGATCTGGATCAAAACCAACATATTTACCGACTTTACTATGGAAGAATTTCTGAATATCACCTCCTCTACCACATCCTAAATCTAATACTGTCATTTTCTTTAATTTGTCATTTTTAATTTTAGGACTAATATAAGTAAAAATAATATTACTTTTAATGTAATTATTAAAATTCCTCAAAGGAGTTGCAAAATCTGTTGTCTTTTGATAATATACATCTTTCTGTTTTTCTGCAGCAACTATCGACGCATCTATTCTACTTTTAATATCTGCTAGTTCCTGCTCATATAATTCGTTATTTCCTAACTTTTCAATATCATTTATAGTAACATTTTGTTGAATTGAATTCCAAATTGCATCTGCAATATCAATATTATTACCATATTTTTTTTTATGCTTTAAAACAGACTCCGTTTTATCATATCGTGTTTTTATAGGTACCCACCTGAAATCTTGAGGTAAATCACTATCATTATTATAATAAAACTCTACTACTGTATTATCTTGTAACAAATCCCCTTCAACATCTCGCACCATACCAGAAGAATCACTTATTTTTGCAACATGCAAATTATCTTGTTTCCTAAATAATACTGGAATCTCAATATTATTTACTATCTTACCAACATGAAGATTAATAATATTGTATGTATTACCTTCGATTGATCCTTCATTTGAATCATCATATACATTTAAATATTTTCCAGTTTGAGGATCTTTTTCAAACCTAATATAAAAGTCAATAGAATTTTTAAATGGAGGCTTCCACTTGTATGTCCTATTTTTTGTCTCCTTTAACGACTTAGTGTAAATTTGTTGTACTGGAGTGTAAATTAATCCATCTAAAACATACGGTACAATATCCGTTTCAGATTTAGTGTACATATTCCATAAAATATCAGAATATTTAAATATTTCATTATCATTTCCACCTAGTACAAATATAAAATATTTTTGACATACACATGTATCCTCTTTTAAAGTCTTTAACTTCTTATTAAGTAAATTTAAATATTCTTTTACATTACTCTTATAATATGAATCTATTTTATCCATATCAAACACACCATCATATTTTTTAAACTTGAAATTAAACTGAAAACCATCCCTTACTACTTCATTTAATTTTTGATACCTTTCCTCTAAACTAGCATTATTCTGTACATTCTCACCTTTATAAAATAGAATATCCCAAGTTGTATAAATATATTTATTATTTTGCTCGTTATATATATATTCCCCATCTATAATTGTATCATTCATGTTTTTTACACCTACACCTGAATCCTTTATCTCTAAATTTGCAAAAATTAAATATAATTTATCATTAGTTATTACTCCAATACATCTATCACCATCTGCTTTATCTGTTACAGAATACTTATTTGGTAAATTATCAACTATATGAACTGCCTCTAATGATTTTACCTGAGGCCCATATAAAGATTTTGAAATATAAGACTCCTCACCATATATAAGTCTATTATAAACTTTCATTGCATTTTCTTTATCTTGTCTCGATATAACACTATTACTTTGTTCAATTATTTTCTTTACAAAATCTACATAAGATAATACCTTATTTAAGTACTCTTTTTCTTTGGCACTTGATAGTTTCTTTTTTTTATTAAAGTCTATTTCCATTTCATAATTTGGATTAATTTTTTGAATTTTATTAATATCACTACCTTGCTTTACTGATGTTAAATCAATTCTCAACTCAACTTCAGAATTATTCTCAATTATTACTGACACACGTGATTTCATTCTTAACATTATAGCAATCTTACTAACATTATCTAATTTAATTAAAGTTCCTAATTCCGCTTTACTCACTTTTTGCTCTTTCGCTAATCTAACTCTTATATCATGTTTATCTAAATTATAAGTATTATCAAAATCTTTCTTTTTGTTAATTATTGACAAATTATCACTTTCATTACTTAGCAACTTCGCAGCCAATACTGAAAATATTATATGATTCTCTCTCTTATGCAATGTTGCCATTGATTTATTAATTGATTCAATACCATCTATTGATATACGGTATGTATGAAAATTCTTATTATCATAATTATAAGATATATCTAATGTTTCTGTATGAATAATTTTTAACTTCTTATCATCTGCAAATAACTTTAAATATTTTAATATATCTAAAAATTGCTTCATATTAATACTATTAGTTTTTGTATATCCACCAAACATTATTTCAAATTCATCCTCATCAGATAAATTACTGAAAATTTTTGTAAATTTACTTAATTCATCTTTATTAAATAATTGATTTGTCATTATCTATAAAGTATATAAATATTTATTTTTATATACTTTATACATCGATTATTCAATATTTTATACATTAATATCTATAAAATATTATAAATTTTAATATTTTTAACTTAAAGAATATGAAATTTTATAAGTTTTTGACCCACCCAATATATCATATGGAATTAAAAATGTACAAATACCTTTTGAATTTATTATTCTTAAAAAAGATTCAATATTAATTCTAGATTGATTTAAACTAGATCTTGATTCAATCTTGGCTTGAGTAATTATTTGACTTCTATCAGGAGATTCATAACTACCACCAAAAAATAACTTTTTCCCACCATAACTATTATAACCTAAATCATTTTTTAAAGTTTGATAATCTTCTTTAAAATGATCTAAATTTATTGACTTGTCAAAATCTGGATGAAGATAATATATATATATTCCCTCACGTGTAGATACTGCATTATAAATAGTTTCACTTACTTTCCCCTGTTCTTTAATTAAATTTACTATATCTATTTCAGAAGGAGGAGCAAAAGGCCACCTCCCATTATAGGGAGGATGGGTATGGCAATTTATTTTGCTACTTTTTAAAATAAAACCAGATATAGCACCATCATTACCTTTCGCAGTTACTGTACAATTCACGCCATCAATATACGCTGCAAATTCTATTCTATTATTAATTACCTCTTCTACTGATGGTATATCATCTTCGATTATATTTTTTATATTATTAGAAATATGTCCAAATCTTAAATTTTTTAAATCATTTTTATATTGATTAACTAAATTAAGTACAGATTCAGGTGGTTGATCCATACATTGTCTATTAGGTAATCTACTAAGCAATACACTTGTAATTTCACCAGGTGGTATAATATAATCTTGAATAGAATTATTTTCGGCAACTATAAAATCTTGTATATTTATCATATATATATATTATTTAATAAAATTAAATTTTATAATAAATTATCTTATTTATTATAAATGGATATTGATAAAAATACATATATTCCACATGTAAAAAAATTTAGTAAATTAATTGGGATTATTAATACTTTTTTTATAAATAAAGAATATAATAAAAAAAAATTTATAAATAATTTAAATAGTAAAATTTATAATGAAACTAATCTAAAATTAGATAATAAACGTTTATGTAATCTTTTAATTAATTACAATAAATATAAAGAATATTTTAACAAAGTAGATAGTTTAAAAAATAAATTTGATGAAGAACTATGTATTAATTGTAATCAAAAAGGAGGCTTCTTTTATAATAAATACGATAATAAGTTTATGAAAGCTTTAACTATCGTCGATTTCTTATTTGATATTATTAATTTAATTCCAAATCAAATAATTACAAACAATTTTAATTTTGTAACCATGCCATATGGTATCGCATCTCTTCTTATTAATTTATTCCGCGGTGATTATGACTTCGCTTTTTATTCCTTCTTAGGAATTATACCAGGTATAGGTGGTGTTCTTGCATCATCTGCTAAATTAATTCACAGAATGATACGATTTATGATTGATAAAAAAAAAGTCGAAAATGTAGAAGATTACTATAAACAAATACAATCAGCAAGAAGAGTTCATGATTTTATTAAAGACGAAAATTATAATAAATTAAAAAATCCATATTCTGGAGAGTTTGAAAATAAATATAATTATGATGAAGAAATCGAAGATTTATATTTAAAATAAATATCTATTTCTAATATATAATGGAGTCTAATATTGATATATATTCTCATAGATTATCTATAAAAAATAATATATGTTATGAATCTGCACGTGAAATAATAGAAAAATCTGTTAATAAATTTGAAGATAAAAAAATGTCATCAAATGATATTGTTCGAACCGCATATAAATATTCACGTAAAAAAATAAATAAAAATCAAGAAGGAGGAGATCAAGAATACTATAAACAAAAATACTTAAAATATAAACAAAAATATTTAGAACTTAAACAATAACTTTCTTTTTTTTGTTATCTATTTTATTATCTGTTTTTTTACTAATTATTTTTTCATTAGGTATTTTCTCATATGATTTCTTTACCGCATATGTATAAAATGCTAAATTATTATTATCCTTATTATTTATAACGAATTTCATTTTAATTTAATATTGAATAAATACAAATTTATAATTATTCAATTTTTAAGAATCTTGTGTATTGAATTACCACTTAATATACCCGCAAGATTTATGTAAAAACTTTGATTTGGATTTAATAAATTTAGTAATATTAGTTCAATCCAAATAATATTTTTTGAATGAACTTTAAATCCATACACTGAAATTCTTCTATTTAATTTATTAAAGTATATTGTTCTTAAAGCAAATATTATTGGAGTAAACCCACAATACGCTGAATAATAAAATAATGAATATTCAAAAATATTCTTAAAAATTAATGATAAACAGAATGCATAAATACTTGTTAACACAAAACATAAAAAAAGAATTTTACAATACATTACTTTCTCATAATATATTTCTAAAATTGCCCCTATATAATTAAAAACAATCATATTTAATAGAAAACTAAGTATGTAATAATTATAAAAATATGGAATAAATAAACTTAATGGCTTAGAAATATTAAATTCATATGGTTTAAAATATTCATAAGATCCTATCAAATTATGTAAATAACTATTTTTAATTGAAATTATTGAATTTAAAAAAATTACAATATTTGTAATTGTTACATTCATTTATTAATAACATAACTAATCTTTTAACCCGTTTGGCATTTAAAATGAGCAGATTTTTTCTCTTATCCTATAATAATATTACACCCTTATTAAAAAACAATTATATTAATATAATATATAAGATGGAACATAATATAGTTAATATTTCACTTGGAGAAAATTGTTTAATGGATGCATTATTATCAAAATATGGAATAAAACAAGAATCTTATGCATTTGGAAGCGTTAGAACTAATATAGAATATAATTTGGAAATAATAAAAGATAATTTTGAAAATTTACTTAAATCAGATTTATTAGTGAAAAAAACAGTTAATGGAACTCAAAAAGTAGTTGAAAATAAAAAATATTCAAAAGTTCAAAATAACATTTATTCTTCATCTGTTATTGATAGTTTTGAATTTACACATCATAATGTTTTGGATAATAATAAAGCTATTGAGAGTTATAATAGAAAAATAGAAAGAACAAAAATAGCTTTAGAAAGTAATGACATCATATTTTGGTATCATTATAGATATTCCACTAATAATAACTTGGAAATATTAATTAAACAATTTGAGGATTTTATAAAGTATTTATCCAAAAAAAATAATAAAAAAAAATATCAAATATGTATTTTTACTCAATTTGTTTCAGATGATATTCATTTTATAAATGAACAATATAATAATATAAATATTGTAAAATGTTATGAAAAAAATATTTGGTGTGGAAATAATCATGGTGGTAATGTAAATAAATTAAAAAGTCATACTTTTACGAAGGTATTTGATAAAATTTTTAAAGAATATAATTTATATGATAAATTATTAAAGAATTTCGATAATTAATCTGGTTATTTTAAATGCCAAACGGGTTAAGTAAAAAAATGAAAAAATCGAATTAACAATATAATTCTATTATTATATAAAATGACTTTCTCAATAATTGTAGCAACAGACAAAAATGACGGTATTGGATTTAATGAAAAAAATTCTACATACACAATTCCATGGAAAAATTCAACTGATATGAAGTTCTTTAAAGATACTACTTTATCTACTACTATTACTAAATCAGTAATTATGGGTAGACATACTTACATGTCTCTACCTCTAAAGAAATTACCTAATAGAATTAATATTGTTATTACATCACAACCAGATATTATTACTGAAAAAGATGTGCTAACATTTGCTTCACTAACTGAAGCATTAACATTTTGTGAAAATAATAAATTTGATGAAAATTATGTAATAGGAGGTGCTAAACTATATGATGAAGCATTAACAAATCCAAAATTAGAAACTATTTACTGGAATGTAATTTTAAATACTGAAAAAGAATGTAATATTTCATTTCCAATTAATTTTAAACAAGCAACTGAAAGATTTCAATTAGATGAAAATTACGATTTATACAAAACAGATTTTGAAAGTAAAAATGTTAAATTTCATAAGTTTATTTGTAAATCTAATGAATGTGAAAGATCATATCAAAAT
>ERZ807291.1055-NODE-1055-length-45539-cov-6.434197_pt1 | contig 45539 bp, 72 predicted proteins | sample MGYA00521257_ERZ807291 | MGnify/ENA primary metagenome ERZ807291 (study PRJEB31413, sample SAMN03169783) | marine metagenome | biome: Marine; feature: Water; material: Subsurface seawater | place: North Sea | collected 2011-04-28 | depth 1 m m ... | reverse complement strand
ACTCATCACCTGTGGCGATTTCCTTGAGTCTTAAATCATTTACATAAGTTGCCATTTTTTGCCTCTGTTTGTTATTCTACGCTACTTCTTCCCAAGTTGGTATTTGAGTTTCATCTATTTCTGAAAAAGAAGATGATTGCGTATCAGTTATAGTAGTATAGTTTGGAGTTTGGTTTTCATCAATACGCGACCATATTAAAACTTTACCAACTTCTCCTATTGCGCTAACTCCAGTTAGCGTAAAGTTTGCTTCAGCATCTACTGTTGGTGTGCCTACCTGGCCTGTAGCTGACTGACCAGTTACATTAATATTTATTGATAATAAAATAGTAACTGAGCCTAAAGCAGAGGTTCCTGCTAGTCCTGATACTGATATGTTGTTGTTGGTAACAAGGCTTATGGTTCCCAAAGAACTTGTTAATCCAAAACCAGTAAGAGGTATGTTCGCCTCAGAGTCAGTTGTTACTGTTCCTAAAGAACTTGTAGCTTCTTGACCTGTAGGAGTTACATTAGCAGAAGCTCTTGCACTTGCAGCGTTTAATGCTGAAATAGCTTCAAAACCTGTAATTGTTACATTTGCTTCACCTGTTACAGAAGTTAGTGTTCCTAAAGCACTTGTTAACTCAAAACCATTTACCGGGACGTTAGCTTCAGCATCTACTATTGGGGTTCCAAGAGCAGAAGTGCTTTCTTGTCCTGTAGGGGTAACATTCGCTTCAGCTTGAATTTGTACTGAAACGGTACCAACGGATGAAACTAAACTTGGTAAGGTTGCTACTGCTTGGGCGTTAACACCTACACCACTAACCTCACCTGTAGCTGATAGGCCTGTAACTGAAATGTTGTTATTGGTAACAAGAGTGATGTTACCTAGCTGAGATGTTCCAGCTAATCCATTAACTGAAATATTAGCTTCACCTGTAATTGAGGTGAGCGTTCCAAGTGCGGATGTTGCTTGAAGACCTGTAAGGGTTATGCTGACTGAGGTTCCGCCCCATATGTCAGTTCCCCAGCCTTCTCTACCCCAACCTGTAGCCATTTTAGGCTACCGTTACGCTATTCTGATAATAGCAGTAGAAGAAGCAGCAGCAGGAAAGACTATGGTAAAGTCTCCAGCAGTTGAAGTTTTATCACCACCAAAATCAATTGTAGCAACTGATTTGTTTGAATCGCTTGAGTTATAAATCATACAACCTCTAGCAGTAATAGTAGCTGTACCAAAGGTTAAATCATTAAAGTCACAAAACGCAGTAGTACCAGAACTTGTTGGAGTTACGTTTGTTAAATCAGCTCCACCAGATGTATAGTTAGTACCAGATGCTTGACCTGTAGTAGTAAAAGAAGTTGTTGTAGCTCCTAAAGTAGCTGATGAAGTATACAAAGCAAGCTTATAAGTATCGCCAGCAGTACCTGCTGTAAAGTTGTGATTGCCTTTTAAAAGCTCAGTTTTAAAGCTTGTTGTAAGTGTTGATGTAATTGCCATAATTATAGTTTCCTAATTAAATCAGAAGCTTGAGTTAAACCTTCTTTATCTAATTTATTATTAATTGTAATCCTATCAGATTTTATAGCATTTTGCATATATTGTTCAATAACTTTTGTAATGTTATCTTTGTACTCTTGAACTTGTTCTTGAACTTTTTCTGGAGCTTCTTCACTTACTTGTATAATTTTTTCTACGCAAAGCTTTGCCCAAAAATCAACTGGATGCCCTCCTTCTTCTGTTGTATGAACTTCAATAATGCCTAGCTCAGGTCCAGCTTTATAACTCATTACCATTTATTTGGTTCTCCTACTTTATTTTTTTTAAGATGAGTATCATTTCTATCAATCAAAACAGGTTCTTGTTCTTGTTTAAATTGTTGTAGTTGACTTCTTTTTTTAGCAATTAAGACTCCCTTCTCATCTGTAATAACAACCAAAGGATCATCTAAACGATGGTAGCCATAAAGTTTTTCGTCAGCTGGAACAGCTGTATCAAGAAGATAACTAGTAGCAGCAACCTCAACTTGAATGCCATTAAACATAGCTTTACTTAACCAAAACTCTACAGAAGCTCTGCCTGCTTCAGCAAAATGCAAATTACCTTTATAACTAAAATCAATTCCAAACATTTTAATTTTTCCAACCTTGTTCCATAAAGCAAATGCTACTGCATAAGCAACAGTATTGTTTAGATAATGAGATCCGCATGCAGCTAATACTTCATCAATAGGATATTCAACAAGGCCAGGACAACGATCATCTAATTCGCATGTGTAAACCGGGCCTTCATGTTCAGTAAGAAGTTTGGCCATGCTATCAGTTTGGCCCCCGGCATCATCTCCATCTAAGAACCTAGATGCTGGATCCATCATAAAAACTCTGTCATGGTAAATAACAGATGCCACAGCATTGATAGTCCACACTTCATCAAAATGTGATCCATGTGATTTTGCTAAATTATAATCAAACCAGCTCTTGCCCATCCCGACAATAGCCACAGTCTTACCTTCAAGCTTCTTGATTGGTTTCATTTTCTCTCTCCTTTATGTAACCGTTGTTCTAAGCGAATCGTATCTGTATTCGTCTTTTCTTCCTCTGGCTTCTGCCATGTTTTTCAATCTTGCAATTTCTTCTGCAAATCTTGATTGATATAAAGCCATCATATCAGGATCGCCTTTCATAAATATATATGCTTCTATTAAACTTCCATAAAGCAATGCGTTAGAAGCATTTTGTGAAAGCCAAGTTCCAGAAGTTTGAGATGTTAAACTAGATGGCTTGTAAAGATAATGAAGCTCAACGTTGTAGTCTTGATCTGGAACAGGAGCAACAATAAGAGTAGATCCATTATCAGAGCCTGTAGAAAGCTCTTTATCAAAATCTGCATAATATAAAGGTCTGCCTCTTTCTGATGTAGCTGTTGGATCCGGGGCATACTCACGCATAAAGCTTGTATGTTTTTTATCTAAATAGTGATAGTCTCCATTTCCATCAATAACAGCTAAAGAAAAACTTAATTGAAAATCTGATGGAGCTGTAAGATATGTATTTCCAGTGGTTAAATTTCCTGTAACATTTTTTCTAAAAAAATCAAACTGAACAAGCTCAAACAACCTTTCTTCGCAAGTTTCAATAAAATCATTTATTGTATTTGTAAAAGTTGTTTCAGTATTCTGAGTATAATTTTGTATTAATGTTGTTAATTCAGCTAACGTCATGATGTTGTAATTGTAACCTCTCCAACAGCACCTGTCATTTCAGGAACTAAAAAATTTGTTCCTATGATATCTGAGCTCATGTAGTGTTGTTCGTAAATATTTGTATAGATGACCACCACATATCCTTCGCCTACTTCTTTATCTGTATTAGGCCTAGGCTCATATAAAGCTTCTGGATCCATTACATGAGGAAGTGGCTCTAGCTGTGGATGTTTAGGTTCCCAACACTCTGGACAAGTCTTGAGACCATTCCATTCTTTTTTTAATTGATTAAGCGGATACTCAAAAGCACATCTATCGCATTGTGCTATCGCATACTTGCCTGTAGCGTATGCCATATTAGTACCCTTGTCTGTATGGAGCTATTCTAAATGAAGCTCGATCTTCGTCCTGTGATAGAGCTCTTTCAAACTCTTCTTCGTACATTTGTTTTAACATGCCAACTCTGTCAGGAGCTTTCTTGATTGCAATGTAATATGCAAGTCCAGCTGCAAAACAGGGATAAAATCTAAAAGGCATATCCATGGTATTAGTCCCGGCATCAGCGTCATCCATCCTTACTAGCTTGTTAAAAACTAAAACATCAGTTGAATTTTCTGGAGCTGGCCATATTTTTAAAACAGGAGTTGTTAGCTTGTCTAGAAAAAATTGAGAAGGTCTAGACTTGGTAGACTTGGTTGGTATATTTAAATACTCACTTCTACTGACTCTAGACATCTGAAGATCTAAATCAGTTCCATCAGTGTTTCTTCTAATTGAACAATCTAATATATCAATAACATTAGAATTTAATGTGTAATCATTTTGACCTTCAGTAACTGTTTGTGTTGCTTGTTCTATTGTCCACTGATTAAGACCGCGGTTGGCCCACTCAGCAAGCATAAGATTAATAGACCGTCTTGCGGTTTTTAAATCATATCCAGTTCTAAGTTCTAGGCCGCATCTTTCAAATGCTTCCTCTACGAACTCAGCTACGTTTGGTTCAAAGTCTGTTGTTCCTGATAATGCCATTATGAATATTTGGTTCTTTTTCTTCTGTTGCTCATTACTTTACCACAACCTCTAGCAATTCTCCTTACCTCGCCACCATTTTTTAATCTGACTTTTGCTTTTGAAGTATTTGCTACAACAGTCTTCCCTGTTCCTCCTTCAGACTTTTTCTTTTTTGCTGTAGACGATCTTTCTTCTTTTGATAGACTTTTAGCTTTTGAAAGAGGTAAACATCGATCTGGATTTTTTTTATCTGGACTCGTTCCACATTCTCCTAAAATAGAACCATCAGTTCCTATGCGAACCCATTTTTGTTTACGCCATTCTGCTAACTGGCCCATTATCTAAGTCTTTCTTTCATTACAATGCCTTGTCCTTTAATGCTAACAAGTCCACCGTTTTTCATTTTCTTTTTAGAACCTTTAGCATAGTTTGGATCTTTGCAATATTTAGATGCGGCCATGTTTGCATATGCGCTAGGGTATGTATCAAAAGTTCTTTTAGCCCAGGCCTTTCCTTTTGGACATATTTTTCCACCGCTTTTTGCTTTAGCCATTTAACATTTCCACCTACGTCTTGCTTGACGTATTCTTGAGTTAGGATCATTTCTTGTTTTAGCTGAACTACGTTTAAGCTGACCAGCAGATCTAGCGCAATAAGATTTGCGTCTTTTGGCCGCCTTGCTTCCTTTCTTAACGCTTCCTGTTACAGCTGTTTTAAGTTTAGATCCGGGATTTTTTCTTCTGTAAGCAGCCACGCCTTTAGCAGTCATACCAGCCCCAGACTTGGTAGGTCTATAGTTAGCGCCTTTGCCTTTTGTTGTTTTTGGTATTGGCTTTGCTTTTTTTCGCTCTGCCATTATTCAGGATAAGGTCTATTTTGTATTAATATTAAATCCAAAGCAGCAGAAACGGTAACCGTTCCTCCTGCTGAGTCTGCTTTTGCTCTAATTTCTATATCTGTTTTTTCAGTAAATTTTAAAGGGTAAGGATACTCAATCGTACTATATCCTGAACTTGATAAAACCCTGTCATTTACATTAAAAACACCGCCATAGGGTCTAGCTACTAAACTTAAAATTGCAAACTTACCTGCTGAGGAGGATGCTGATACATCTTTTTGAGTAACATAGCCAGTATATCCTCTAGGTATAGTATAGGTCATCATTAAGGTTTGATTATCGCCTATACCTACTGTAGCGTATTTGTTAGTAGGCACTCCACCTGAAGGTGTTGCTTCTGTTCCTACATATAAAACACCAGCATTACCACCGCCACTACCAGCAGTATTTACCACAATTCTATTAACTCTAAACCAAGTGCTACCATTTAATTCAACACCTGCTTGACCATTTAAACTTACGGTTTCTACTTTTTCATCAAAATTATTGTCTAGCCCACTAACGGTTACAGTTCTTGCACCAGTACCTGCTGCTGTATCATCAGTAGAAGAGCTAGATATATAAAGAACTGAAGCTGAACTTAAATATGAATATAAACCACCTTGATCCCATACGGTTGCTAAATTGGTGTCTACAGAAGAATTAAAGCCAAACTTGTGTACGCTTTCGTGAAAGCTTATTTGATCTCTAGCAACCTGTAGTTCAAAAGGCTCGGAAGTACCAACCCTTGAAATTGATGATACTTCGTGTGCCATGACTAAGAATGAAAAACAGTTACTCTATCTATATTACTTAATACAACGTGAATACCATCTTCAAACAAAACACCAGAATCCGGGATGTTTAAAGTTTCAGTATCATTAGCGTTGCAAGGAGCAATTAAAAGAGTAGAACCAGTTACAGATCCGTCTCTAAAAGTTACAGTACCGTCAGAAGTTCCTCCTGCAATAATGTAACCTCTTAATCTTGATCGACCACCTTGCAAGACAACTCCGCCTGTAGCAGCGGAGTCAGTCGTAGCTGTTTTTACATCTGAGCCTACAATTCTACTTGACATAGTTAGCTCCTAATTAAGAACTAGATCCGTTGTCAACAATAGCGTAAGTAAATACTCCAGTACATGTTCCACTTGTTGCAGCTGATGCTCCAACTTTAGCTTGAACTGTTGTATTGACAGTAATACCACCAGCTACAGTTAAAGCACCGTCAGATCCTTTTAAAGTACCTTTAGTGTCAACGTCTACTTCGTTGAAAAATCCATCTGGATCAGCGGAAGATCCAATATCAGCAGTTGGGTTAGTACCGCCAGCTGCTCCACCAATAGTAAGGAATGAAACAGGAATTGCTCCAACAGGTAAAACAAAATCGTTTCCTGTAGATGAAGATGTTCCAATCTTTACATTAGCTCCGCCAGTTGAAGTTGGGTCAAAAGAAATAACTTCTGAAAGAGTAACAACTGAAGGAGTTGTTCCTGATTCTTTTGATTGACCACCATAAGATCTTACGATCCCTTGAAATGTTGATGTTGCCATAATAGCCTCCATATAAAGTTATACCATCTTTGGAGTTAGTCTGCCGAGCCAGTTGGTATAACAAGTTATCCCGGTTTAGATAACTATACTACTTTAGGTGTCTTGAGGGAAGTTTTCTTTAGATTTTAAAATAGATTCTCTAGAGCTAAACAAAGCTTGATATGATTCTTTTATTGCTGGATCCTGGCCAAACTCATCCAACATATCTTTACCAACCATCTCTATAAGAGATTGAATGGTAATTAATCTACCTTGAATATCTTTAATTTTTTGTTTTGAATCTGCGGACATAACATTTATTTTATCGTTTTTTTGACGAATGTCATATCCTTTAAGCCAGTTTGTAACATTGATTATTTTTTTTTCAAAATCCGGGAAGGTTTCCCAATCCCTTATTTGCTCAACGTTTCTACCACAGCCTTGACATATATCATCAAAGGGAGCCATGGAAGTTGAGCATACTCCGTTGCATGGAGAGTTAGCCAAGCTTATAGATTCATGTAATCCTGTATTCATAAAACCTCACGGGCTTTTCTTGAATTATACACTCATTAACTAAAAATAAACAAACTTTTTTATTAAACAAAAAAAAAGGGAGCCGAAGCTCCCTTTACCAATAAAATTGGGTTTATGCACCTTGTGATGCAAAGACAGCTCTTGGGTTTGACCAACCGAAAGAATATCTTTCTCTAGCTTTGAATCTGACGTTGCCAGTATCAAAGTCACCTTCCATAGAAGTTGAAAGAGGAGATCTCTCGAAATGTTTAAATCCATCAGGGCAGTCTGTTAACAGATACCAAGCATCGTTGTCTGTTAAGAAATGGTTAACAGCGTAACCATCTGGGACCATTCCCATGTTCTTAATAGCATTGATGTCATTGTCAGATGTACCAACTCTACCAGGAGTGTTGATTAATCTATCAGCCACGAACTGAAGTTGTGGTGGAACGATTAATTTTCTTCCTTGTAAAGCAAGAATCATGTTTCTGTCATCAACAAAAGTTGAGATAGAAATGATTGCATCTTCTAATGAAGTTTCATTCAAGTCAGTGTAAGTGCTTGGTCTGTTTGCAAATGTTCCACCGCCAACTAATGGGTGAGAAGAGTTTACAAGTGAAACTCCATCGCCGCCTGTATAGCTGGATGAGAAAGCATTATTCAACACAGAAGCAGCTTTAACTTGCTTAGTATGTGCCATAGATCTTGCTAGAGCCTTAGTGTATCTAGCGCCTAATCTGTCATAGAGGTTATCTTCGATAGCTTCTTCAGTTAGTGCAAATGCTAACGCCACAGTCTCGTGAGAGTACCTTGCAGTATAGCCTTCTGAAGCGTTGTCGAATGCGACTCCGTTTCCTTCAGCTTTTACTTGTGCGTTACCGAAACCTACGATTAAGGTTTCTTCTTCAAATGCTCTATCTGATGACTCAGTGTCGTAGATTTCCGCATGTTCGTTTTCATAACGATCATACTCCATCCCAAACAAGGCGTTTAGACCGGGTTCTAGCTCTTTAGCTAATTGTGAACGATTAATAGCCATTATTAAACTCCAGTTGTTTGAGCATAGAAGTGCTCGTTAATTTTGACTATCATGTTGACGTTTGCTGATTGAGAACCAGTACCTAAAGTATTATTCTCAGGATCGCCTGAAAACCCAACTATTCTTAGTTGAGCTGAAGTTGCAGCAGTGGTTCCACTGATTTCAACGCCAGATTGTCCATCTGATGTTGAGCCAGAAGCATAAACGATGTCAGCGTTATTACCAACAACAGTTTGTACAACTGAACCAGTTGCAGCACTTTGCACTTCAAATAATGCGTTAGGATCGTCAACTACGAAAGCCACCGCGTCTGATGAGACAGTACCATCTGGCCAGTAAGCTGAATAAATCACCTCACCGCTTGCATTGGTATATCTGCATCCCCTAAAGACTCCCAGTAATTGATCACCAGCAGCAGCTACTAAAATAGTACCTGTGTTAGCCATCTTAACTGGATCGCCTGAAAATATGTTTCCGCTTGCACCTGAAGCAATTGAGTATTCTGTAGTCCCTTCGGAGTTTACATTACTACCCAATTTGCTTGAAGGCTTTAAGCCGAAAGCAGCATCTTGGTTTGCCATAGTTATTTCCTAAATTAAAATTGTTAAAGAGCAAACAAAGTTATCCTTTGCTTCCTCCGCCAAATGTTACCCTTGATTTCAACTCTCTTGAGATTGGCATCGCGGGATTTTCTTCACGCATCAGGTCGTTTTCTACAGCTGTCATTTGGTTGTTTGTTTGGCTAGCGAAATATTCATTACGCTGATCTGCGATTTCTTTCGGTATCTTGCACAGTATTAGCCCACCAACACCAATAATTCCAGCGTGTCGACCATCATCGACTATAGGCAAATCATGAAATCCAGGTAGTTCCTCTGGTCTAACTGGCTCGAATCCTTCACGAAATCTTTTTGAGACATTCGTTTTGTCATCTTGTCCAGCTATAGATTCTCTTACCCATCGATAAACAATCCCTTGAGATTTTGCAATTTCAACAGCTTCTTCTGGAAGCTCAAGAGCTGAAGGCATCTTCCAGGCTTTTGGCCTTTCAGATTTGCTTCTGGCTTCTGAGTCTCTAGGGACTCTGTCATCGTTACTATTTGCTCTCGTTACTTTTATCTCTTTCTTGCTCATGATTTTTGTAGCCTCGCTTTTTGTATTGCGTAATCTTTAAATGACACTCCAAGTTTTTTGGCTAATGCCTGCTCACTTGGCGTCAATTGAATACGATTCTGTTTGCGTCCTGTCGATGTGTTGCGTGTGGCTGAAGCGACTGTTTGGACGTTTTTCTTCGCTTCCACGTTAAACTTGTTGGGCAACTCTTGTCGCACTCTTTTATCAATCTCACTATAATACTCATCTGAGTCAGTGTCAAAGCCTTCATTCTCTAATTGCTTGTGAACTGCAAAGGCAACTGACGTTGCCACCTGGTCTTGTCCAAACCAAGTATTGTTTTTTGCCCAATTTCTAGCTTTAGGTGATGGCTCATTATACTCTTCAGTTGTTTGAGCATATTGTTGTGGAGCTTGATATTGTTGTTGATTTAATAGCTGTTGCTGATAAGCAGCTTCTTGTTCTTCATACTGCTTTTGCGCTTGAGAATATTGTTGAAGCCTAGCCTTATCAGTGGTAGCTAAAGTTAAAGCTTCAGTAGCAGCGGCTATTGCCTCTGCATCTTGAGCTTCTGTTGCTTGTCTTAAAGCTTGCTTTGCTAAAGTCATTTGAGATTCAACCCTGTTGGTGAACTCATCGCTGTAACTATGAGAGAAAGACTTTTGTTGTTGTCTTAATTTTTCATTTTGGTCTTTAAGATCTTTGGCATATTGAATAGCCATAAGCTCTCTTCTTTGAAACTCTTTAGCTTGAGCAACTGCTTTGTTAATTCTGTTTTGAGCTAGAGATGCTCTCTTCTCTACCTCAGATAAATCTTTTGCTTGTTCCTCTACTCTGGGAGAAACTTCAAAGTCTTCTTTAACTTCATCTTCAGTTACAGGAGAAACTTCTTGAGAATCATCACCTAACGAAACCTCAACAGGTTCATCGCTTACGACTTCTTCAACTCGTCTGTTTTCAGGCACTGCTGCCTTTTCAATCTTCTCGTCTGTAATTTCTATGTCTAAATTTTCCGCTTCACTTGCCATGTTTTACCTCTCTTATAAAGATTTAATATCATCAGGATCTAGAATTGTTCCAATGATGTCATCGTCATTAATGATTCTAACTTCGTGGTCATCTTCTAATTTAAAACGAGAACCAGCGTATCTGCCGATTAACACCCAGTCCTTTTCTTTGCACCAGGGTTTGTTCCCATATTTTTCTGTTTCTTTATAAGCTAAAGGTCCAACCTTTAGAACGTAAGCAACCACTGTAGATAAAGATTCTCTGTCCATGGTTTCTTTAACAAGTTGAATACCGCCTTCAGTAACGCCCTTACCTCTATAAGGTAGCACAAGAATACGCCACCCACTTGGAGTTGGCATTCTGTCTAACAATGATTTATTTAGTAGGTTGGGATCTAGAACTCTTGCTTCTTCTTTTACAAAAGCTTTGTCAAGTTCTGATGAGGCTTCTTCTTTTTTTTCTATTTTTTCTGCGACTTTGTCATTCATCGATATCATCCATATGCAGCGTTTCTTTTAAATCGTCTATGAGTGAGCGAACCGCCGATAACGCACCCATATGATATTTGTAATCTTCCATGGATTGTACATTCCCTGCTGAAAGACTGTCAACTAAATCCTGTTCTCTTTTGCGTAGAGTCTTAAAAAAATACTCCGCAAGTTTTACGCTATCCATGGCTCTCTCCTAATTTATCTAATTATACTAGGTAAATTAATTCTTGGTATACTTGGTATTGATTGTTGTTGTGGTATTGAACTCAATATATCTCTTTTGAGAGCTTCTACATCAATGCTTTGTTGAGGAGATGGAATATTTCCTATTTGGCTTCTTAGTTGAGAAATTTCTCTTTGAAGACTGCTTGAGTCAAACTGTGGAACTCTTCCTAAAATATCTGATCTTAAAGATTCAACATCTATTTGCTGTGGTTGCGGTAAACCAGCTATCTGTTGTTGTAGTCCACTAATTTTTCCTTGTAGTGCAGTAGGATCAAACCGAGGTATATCTTCTAATCTAGCAAAACCACTTAAGTCAGGCGCTTGATAGGTTGGTAATTCTATACCGCTTCTAATATCTTCTATTAATGCTTGCCTATCAATAGATGGTGGTTTTGGTATATCTTCTAATCTAGCAAATTGTGATAAATCTGGCATTTCATATTTAGGTATCTCAATACCCTCTCTTATATCTCTAATTAAAGCCTCTCTATCTACTGAAAAGTCTCTGCCTGTAGGAATTTCTGGTAATTTAATTCTAGATTGAATATCTCTAGCTAGTGCTTCTCTGTCTAATTCTTGTGGTTCAAAAACAGGTCTTGCTTTTAATTGTTCAATTTCTCTTTGTATTTTTGTTGGATCAAATCTTTCTGGTATTTTTAATTGAGATTGAACATTTCTAATAATTTCTTCTGTATTAATCGGAGCTGTTGGTTCTGGAACCTTTAAAAAAGTTCTTAAGCTTTTTTGCATTTCAGGAACATCTACTTGCACATCCCCTAAATCTAAATTCCCTGGCAAATTAGAAAAATCTATTTGAGAAAAATCAAAATCAGAAAAATCAGGAAGCCCCGGAATAAATGGACCGCCTGGCACATATGGAATTTGTGGTGGAGGAATTGTAGCTGCTTCTTGTCTAGCAGAAAGCTGACCTTCTAATTCAGCAACACGATCCATCATTTCTTGAAATCTTTGATCTTGTCTAGCACGCTGCGCATCTCTTAATTCTGTTTCTCTTGCACGCATTGGAGCTTGTGTTGCTTCATACTGAGCTTGAAATTGTTGACCCATAGGAGATTGCATTTGACGCATAAACTGTTGCCCAATTGGATCGGGTCTTACATCAGTTGGCATAAAAGCTTCTGTGGGTTGAGGTGGGGCATTGTAGCCTTGAGGAGTAAAATATGCTGGACCACCTACAACTGCTGTAGGTCTGCCTATAGGCATAGGCTCTGGTGGTAATGCCATTTGACCAGGTGCTTGACCTAAACCTTGAGAGTAGCCAGGTACTCTAGAAGGCTGACCATACATCTGATTCTGCACGCCTGTTGGTGCATTTCTAAGGGCATTAAAAATTCCCACTAGCAAATACCGCTAAACTTAGTGCCTCTCAAAGCAGCTCCGCCACCACGAGATTTACCAGCGCCATATGGTTTTGGTGCACCAGGATTAGGAATGCTTTTTACTTGCTTGTAGTTAACAGTACCTTGGTCTTTAATGCTTACGCTTGTCTTAACGTTTTTTACTTTTTCCATTTTTCTTACCTTTATTTTTCTTTGCTTGTTGCAAAGCTATTGCAATGGCAGTCTTTTGTTTTTTGCCACTGCCCATTAATTCCTTTATGTTAGCAGAAATTGTCTTACGACTGCTACCTTTTTTTAAGGGCATTACTTTTTCTTAACTACCTTGGTCTTAGTCTTAAAGACAGACTTAGACTTTTTGGATTTAGCTTTAACTTCTTTGGTCGCTTCAGCAAGGACTTTGTCCGCATCTTTGTCGATCTTTTTGGCGATCTTGTCGATGTCGATATTTGCATTCTCATTGATGATCGGTTGATTGCCATTTTGTTTTGCCTCTTCTTCTTTCATAGCAGCTTTATTAACTGCTGTCATTTTTTGTCTAACTGAACTCATTTGTTACCTCGCATGATATCCATTGCTTTAAATTGTGCTGATTGATCGATTCTTTCACGAGCAATTGCATCCTTCATCATAGCAATTTCTTTTTGAATTTGTAACCTTTGCTCTGCAAGTTCATTGCCTTGCATTGCTTTCATTGCATCAAACTGTTGACGTTGTACAAACTCTTCACGCTTGCGTTGTACGTCATCAGCTTTAATGTCTAACTCTTTGCCTCTCAACTCAACCAATGGATCTGGCATTGGAGGAGGTGGCATAAACATTTGATTAATCTGTTGCATTAATTGAGCAACCACTGCTGCTACATCACGAGACACAGAGTCTTGTAGTTGTTGCTGATAACCCATAGAGATCTCTGGTGGCAACTGTTGTATTTGTTGCATCATCATTTGGAACTCAGGGTTCTGAGCATTTTGTTGATCTACAATTTCAGCAGCTCTAAATGAAACATGCTGATAAACATGTGCTTGAATGAGAGATAAAACTGCTGGGTTTGATTGAGCAGTCACAGTGCTATACAAAGACATGTGTGAATTAATGTGTGCATCATGATCTTGTCCAGCAAAAGCTTGTTGAGGCAGTCCTGTAATCAGCCCTGCGTTCTCACTTGCTGGATCCATAGGTTGTGGCTGTGGAGGAGGTGGCAATAACTGTTCTATGTTTTGCACTCCCATGGCCGCGTACATTCTTCTATAAGCTTCATGAATACCATTCGGGCCATGAATCTCTGGATTGCTTTGTACTGTTCTAAGTAACTCTTGAGCCATCATGACTCGTTGAGACATAGAGAAAGTATTTGGATCTGAGATTGGTAAGACGTCTACACGCTCATCGAAGTCCACAGCCTTGATGGTCTGATTACCATTAGCTGTGTTGTACGGATAAGCAGGTGGCAAGTATTCAGAAAAAACCTTAGCTAAGATTTCAAACTCAATTCTTTGAGATGCATGCAATCTTTTGTGGATTGCAGACATAACTCTTGTGCCACGCTCAAGTAGAGCAACCGTTGTACCGACTGGCGCATTTTGATTCGCATCACCGATTTGCATATCAGCAATAGATGCGAAACGCCGACCACTATCAACAAGGATTCCCAGGAGAGAGAGGAGAGTTTGAGAAGGTTCCTTGAACGGTAACGGTACAAAGGCGTCTCGCAAACTTCCACCCGGAGCGTCCATGTCTCTGAACTCACCTGGTTGTAAAGGTTGATCGTCATTGCGAATACGGATTCCACGAGCCTTAAAGCCAGCTGGTAAATTGGATAAAGTACCAGCGTCAATAAGCTGACGCAGAATAGAGGTCGAGGCTTTTGACAAGCCTCCGATCATGTGGGTTAAACCAAAGCCATAGAATCCTAGGCCTGGTAAAAATTTGTAATGCACAAAGTAATTGATGCGTTCTTTTAACGGATCATTCTCTTTGTAGTTTCTTCTGATGGACAATACTTTGCCATTAGCCATGGTGACGATGTATGGAAGTTTAATTCCTGTTTCTTCACCTTCGGCATTCATATCCTCAAAGCCCGGTATGTCTAACTCGACATGGGACTCAAAGACTTGACAGGTATCATCGTCTGAATAGCTAGGCTCAACGCCTTGTAACTTATCGATCTCTTCTTGGATCTCGTCAGTTTCATTTGGATTGACTGTGCCATAGTTTAGATCTACATCACGATAAAAACCGATTTGTTGCAGCTTGCGTATTTCATTCATGGACATGTTAATCACATGAGTGATTCTTGTCGCACTGTGCAAGTCAGTTGCTCCGTAAGGAACAATCAAGTCTTCACTTGGAATGAACTTAGAAACTGCTCTGCCTAAGTTTTGATCGTAATATACTTTTCTAAAAGCTGAACCACTGAGTGGTAGATAGAACAACATTTGATCTGTCTCAGAGTCATACTCACGCATGACTTGCATCAACTGATAGTTCATAAACTCTTGTACGCGTGATGCTTGTTGTTCTGTTTCAGGTGTGGCCATACCAATCACCTGTGTCTTAACTGGACCTTGAGAAGGTAACAGCTCATTGTACGCTTGAGCTTGAAACTGAGTGACTGACTCAGCAAGGAGTGGATGCATAACACCAGAAGCTCCTTCAAAAGGTTGAGTTCTTTCTTCGTAGTTCATACCAAGGTACTCTAGACCTTCACGATAAGTTTTCTCCCATTCGCTGCGTGACTCTTTGTCAGCATCGATGTTGCCCATCAAATCATTTTTGACTGAAGTTAATTCTTTATCATCAATAATTTCAGCAAGGTTAGCGTAGAAGTCTGTGTCTTCTACAACAGGAGTTGGCATGCCAAAAGCAATGCTACCATCTTCTAACTGTTCAAAATCATCGAACTCAGGCTGATCTTCTTGAACATCAACTTCAACCTCCATGCCTTTAGATCTATCACGAACCTTAAGTTCCATCTGCTCTTCGATGGTAATTGCTTTATCTACATCTGCCATTTATTTTCCTGTAAATGCTTTACCGTGTCCTTTGATGGCAATGCCACCACCAGCCATTTTCTTAACAGGTTTCAATGGTGGAAACTTTTCGTCAAGTGCTTTTTGAATATCTGGATCGTCAGACTTTATTTTAATCTTGCCTGTTCTAATTCTATCAGCTGTTTTCTTTGAAACATCCTTCATCGAATCTATGAACTTTTTCTTTTTGGACATGGTGTTTTTAGTTAACCATTTCTTGCATCATGCGTCTGCGATTAGCAGCGCCAGCAACACAACCACCATCTTTCATTTTCATGACGCCTTTCTTGCCTGAACCATATTTCATTTTTTGAACTTTGGATTTTTTCTTTTTGTCTTTTCCGTACATGATTGTTACCTCTAATAATAAATTCGTTGTCTAGGGATTGGCTCTTCATCATCTTCATCTGAATCCAATCGCACAAAGTTGCCCTGACGAAATCTTAGTATAGCCTGTGTTGTCGAATCTACAAAGTCATCATTCTCTCCATAAGGAAAAGCTGCACATTCTTCTATGACCTCCTCTGCAAAGATGGCATCAGGAGCCCACACCATCCCTGCTTCAAATACAGGAGAGGCGCTGTGCACTCTGGTAACTTTGTCCTTCCCTTTAGTGGGTCGGTAATTCACCACAGGTATGCCCATCATTCTCAACTCGTGCGTCAAAGGCGTACCACTTGCTTGAGATTCTACCAAGACAATGTCTGGTTGCCAATAGGTATATTCATCGTAAGCTGTCGACTTTAGATCCGGAAAGTCCCATCGACCTTTCTTAGCATCAAGCAAGATGATGGACTCAGGTGCTCCATCGCTGGGTTTAAATACGCCCCAAGTGGTAATGGCGCTGTAGTCAGCAGTCTCCTTGGAACTAAAAGCGGTATCGTAAGACTGAAGTATGTAAGAGCAAGGAGGGGGATTGTCTTGCTCCCACATTCGCCACCACTCGCGTTTGAGTAGGGCACCCTCTTCAGAGGTAGGGTTTTGCATGTACTGGGCGTTCCACTTGGCCACAGGCAAAGAAGCTTTCACAGACTCAAGCTCTTCGATCTTCCAGTAACCTGGCCACAAGGGTTCACCGTTATCTAAAATGGCAGGGAGTTCTAAGACTTCCCATTGGTCTGCATGGTCTTCGCCCATGCGTCTCAAAAGTTTCTCAGTCAAATCCAAAGTCGACCAACGCGTCATGACGATCACAATGATACCGCCGGGCTGTAAACGCTGGCGCGGGCCAGAGGTATACCATTCATAAGCTGACTCAAGGGCAGACGGTGACATGGCATCTTGCTCAGAGTGAGGATCGTCAATGATAAGCAAGTCAGCACCTCGACCCGTAATCGCGCCACCGACTCCAGCAGCAAAGTATTCGCCGCCTTTGTTCGTCTCCCATCGACCCGCTGACTTAGAATCAGCAGACAGCTGTACGTTCTCAAAGATCTGCTTGTACTCATTGGTGTCCATCAAGTTACGCACCTTGCGCCCGAACCTTGCCGAGAGTTCAGCGGTGTGAGTCGTTTGCATGATTTTCATATCAGGACGTAGTCCCATGATCCAACTTGGGAAGAACACAGAAGCAAACTCGGACTTGGTATGACGTGGGGGCATGTTAACGATTAGGCGTTTGCACTTGCCTTGGGCTACTGCTTCGAGCTTTTTCGCAAAGAGCTTGTGGTGTTCGCCTTCGATGAAGCCATCCCAGACTTGCTTGACGTAGTGGATAAAGTCTTTCTGAGCTTTGCCGCTGGTTTTAAGTTTCTTGATGCGATCTTGGATGGCCACTATTTCTTTTAGGGCATCATCTGGAACATGGTCTAGTTTCGTGTTTGGTGCAGACATCTCAAAATGTTTTTTTCTGTGTGCAATATAGTACCCCAATAGGGGTCCCAAAAAAAGAGGGGGGGGTGAAATGGATTTTGGGTATAATTGTTTGTGCTGATAGTTATTTATACACTGACAAAAAAAACGCCACGCCCCTATATGTGGGGGTGGGGGTCGACCAAATCACGCGATCAAAAAATGGCACGCGATCCAATAGAGACCCATAAAAGTATGACGCTTTAAAATGTCATACTCATGGTGGCGATTTTCTGCTAGATCAAATGATCTGATAATGTCAAATTTAATTGTCTTAATCTGTGTAATAAATTTGTGTATTGATTGTTTATTAATTAAACTGAACGTAGTTCAGTTGGTATCTAAATAACCAAACGATAGGTAGCTGAATTTTTTGGAGATAAGACTAATGTTAAAACAATTAGATCAAATCAAAAAACTTCAAGATCAACTTGAAGTATTAGGGGAAGTTCCTCAAGTTAGGGAATTTCTAGAAATAAACAAAATGATATCTTCTTTAAGATCAAGTGTTAGGAATGAAATTCTTAATCACATGATTTTAAAAGACAATGGATTAGGCGTTAGACAAACATTAACGTCATTCATTGATGATCACATTATTGATGCTCACTTATCTAAAGATAAGAAGACATTCAGTGGTGTTCTCAAAGGTGATAAGACTTTAGCTACTTTTAGGCTAAGTCATAGATCACCATTTGAGATGAAAGCATCTTCAATGTTGAAGATAGAGGGGTGGTCATAATGCCAAATCATACATCTAACTTTGTAGTTGTATCAACTAATACAGGTTGCTCAAAAGAGCAACTTGCATTAGCTGAACTTAAAACCAAACTCTCCATTCATGATGGGGAGTTTGACTTTGAGGGAATAACGCCAATGCCTAAAGACTTAGCTAAGTCTTTTGATGTTCATGACCCTTTTGACCATGGTGATGAGTGGGAAAGTCATATGGGGCATCTCGTCCCATCTGATGAACTCACTCGCAAAAGATGGATTAAAGAGTATGGCTTTGACAATTGGTATGATTGGCGATTAGCCAATTGGGATACCAAGTGGAACTCTTATGAGGTTGACATTGCCAAGAATGATGAAGATGAACTTGTTGTGCACTTCCTTACTGCATGGTCAGCACCTACATCAATCTTTTTAAAGATAAGAGACTATTGCGATAACCATAACCTTATCTTGGGTTGGGAAGTAACCTTTGAGTTTGAAGATGAATCTTATGAACTCACTGAGCAAGATGACCTAAACAGTGGGAGGTGGCAGTAATGAAAAGCTTTAATCAATTTGTTAAAGAGCTCAAGTCTATGGAGGGACTTGAGCGATTTAATTGGTATGTCCTAAAACCAATAGCACTTATGATCTTCATCCTAGTGGTTGCATTTATGGGAGGTAATAACTAATGAGTAATTGTCAACTATGCGATAGGCTCATAGATGAGAGAAATGCACAAGAGCAGATGGGTTATACCATCTGCCATTCTTGTGATGGCAAATATACTGACGAAGAGATTTATATTCTCAAGAATGGATGGGATGAAAAAATCTTAAAAAAACATGGGTGGGATAAAACCTATTAAAAAAATGTTAGTCTATTTAGGGGAGCAACTGCTCCCCTTTTTTTTGGACTGGCCATCCAGCAGCTTTTCAAAACCTGGCCTGGTCTCCTGGCCTGGTGCCCGGCTCCGGGGCCAACACCTGGAAACGCAAAGCTAACGCCAAAGATCGCAAAAGAATTGAACGCAAAAGATCGCAAAAGCTAGGCCAAAAAAAAAGGGGCGAATGCCCCTTTGATTTTTTAGAACTAGATCAATCTTCTACATAAAGACTATCCATTTCAGTCCAACAATAAAAGCCACCAAAGTAATACAACTCTTTGCCATTTATTTCTTGGGGTTCAATGCTTAACAGTCCATCAAAAAATTCTTGATCATGTTCATTGTATGCTTTGCCCTTATGCATCTCATCTAAATAAGATTTTTGCAAAGCAATAAAACAATCTCTTGTATGCTTATCAAAGTATGGGTTGCACCATCCATTCCAATATCTATTTTGAGGATCATACCATCCCCTAAATATAGGGAAGTCTTCGTCCTCATCAAAAGTAAACCTTGATTTTTTTAATTCTAATTCCATAATTTTTTCTCCATGAAAAGTTAAAAAACTATTATAACATTAATTTGTAATAATTTGCTAATCTATGTATAATCTATGGTATTAACAAACCATAAACCAAAGGAGGATATATGGGAACAAGAAGTACAATTGCGTATGCTAAGTCATCGCCAACAGTAGTTGCTAGCTATTGCCACTATGATGGCTATATCGAGCACAATGGGGTAATGCTTTTAAAGTATTACAATGGAGAAAAACAAGCTAGAGATTTAGTAGACAATGGCTACATGTCATCTCTTAAGCCTACCATTGATGAAATCAATCAAGGCAGAGTGCATGAAGACAAACCTACTGAATATGCCAATGAGTTTATTTTTATGAATGACTTAGAGGCTCTATGGGTTGAGTTTGTTTATCTCTTCAAAGAGGGTAAGTGGTACGTTGCTGAATCAGATAGCGTCAAAACACCTCAAGCCTATAATAGGTCTCAATGGTTTCATACATCATTCAAACCACTTGATGAAGTTGTTAGCCTTGAGATGATGGAGAGGGTAGCCTAATGCATAAGCTAAATTTCAAATCTAATAAAACTTTAAGGTCTCTTGCAAAGGAGACCTTGAACGCTGATAAGTTTAAGATCGCTTACAAGAAAGAAACCACAACTCAAAAAGGTTTCTTCCTTGTTAAGGATGAAGGCATCTACCTCATGAATTCTTATGTGAATAAGGATGGTGAGAGAAAAAATGTAAACAGTGTTGTCTATGCTAGTGGATACAATCCCAAGCATGACAAACATAATGATCTATGGGAGAGGACATACCAAGTAAGTGCTGATGACTTTGCTGAAAACCTTCCCTTTGAAGAAGAGGCATTGATGCGTATTGCAAGTGGTGGAGATATCACCATCAATCTAAGTGATACTCAAATAGAGGTGATCGCATGAGTGAAGAAATAAAAAACTTAGTTGAAGATCTTGGTTGGGAATACCAACGCATGTCTTCAATTGGCAGAGAGACATATAAAAATTTATGTCTCAAGCTTGGTTGGGAGTTTGAATGGGATGATAAGCTAGAAATAGAGATCCTAAAGGAGTTAAGATGACAGACTCAACACTATTCAAAGAATACGAAGTAAGACGCACCTCCATTAAAAAGGAGGTGTGCTATGTTAACGCTCGCACTTGGGAAGAAGCAGAAGAACTGGCTCAAGATCAAGAGTGGGAATATGTAAGTGAAGAAACAAGCTTTGAAGCGGAGGCCACAGATGAAATCGTTTGACGCAGTTATGATAGCGGAGGGGGTTACCCCTCCAGCTTCAGATGAAGAATACTTGGAGGCCTGGCAACATCTAGTTGACACTGGCCTGGCTTGGCAGCTTCAAGGTTGGTTTGGCCGCATGGCGCACGCACTAATTGAAGAGGGCGCAATTGATCGCCCGGATCCGAATGAACCAGGCCGCACGCAATAGTTCCTCCAGGGGGTGCAAGTCCCCCACCTATTTACATTCCGGGACGCAGATGTTAATGTTCGCACATGTCTATTTTCATAGATTAGTTTTTCTCCAAAAAAACAAATACAAGGGGAGCCGCAAGGCTTCCCTTTTTTTTATATTCCGTGTGCAATTAATGATTGGATCTTGTGTTTATTTCATGTATAATCATATGGTAGGTTGGAGAGTGAGCCTTATAAAATCCTTTGGATTCCATTATAAATCCTAGATTAAATTCGGGGACATGGAAAACATCAAGGTTAGGCTAAAAGTAAATGAGAACTAAACCACCATGCACCAACCTACATGGGCAAGATCCTGAATGGCGGATCTAAATTCATGAGGCCGAATCTGTGAAGTCCAACTCATCAGCACCTAGAGTATGAGTATAAATTTAGATTAGGTGTAGGTTGGTAGTCCTACACAAAAAACTACCACTTTAACTAACTATCAAAACCATAGGAGGATAACATGATAGATTTAAACTTTAACCTAGACCGCACCTTTCCGCCCACACGCAAGGTTGCAACGTTAAGCCGCGGCAACATTGAGTGCTATGACATCGGCGATCATTACATCTTCAACACCTATCTGGTGGATAAGATGGGGATCCCGGACACCAGGGCGCCCAAGCTTGGCCGAGCTATATCGGATCTGCATCACGCGGTTGCATACTGTGATGATGTTTATGCCAAGAAGCTCTCAGCCATGACAGTTGGTGAGCTGCTCAACATCTTCGGCGAAGCCGAGGAATTAAGGACTGGCTTTTAGCCGGTCCCATCCACCGAAGCCCGGCTTAGTCCGGGTTTTTTTTGTCCCGGAATCCGGGAGCTCTCACGCGCTGGCACGCAAGTGCACGCACAAGGACGCAAAAACATGGCGCTAGAACGAACCAGGACGCAATAGGACGCAAAAGAAACAAAAGAATACGCAAAAGGACGCAAAAATGTGGGGGTTCTCTCTGTAAGAGGGGGGTAATGCAAATAATGATATGTTTTCTAAAGTTTTTTTTATCAGTGTTTATCAATGAATGTTGTAATTTTTTATTGAATCTATGTTGAAATGGTGTATAATCTTTTATATAAAAAGGAGAACGTTAACATGGATAAAAATAACATTGAAAACTTAAGAAGAATAACTCTTCAAGAAATGGATAGATATAGCCGCCATTATTTTGAACATGATCATGTCGAATTGATTTTTGTTTTTGATATGGAATGCTGGCTACATCTTGATTTTAAAACTTATGAATTTAAATCTGGTGATCTGGATGACATGATCGAGTTATTATCAACTGAAGCCATGCTTGAATTTTGCGAAGAGGTATTTGCCGCATGAATAAGATACAAGCAAAAGAAATCATTGGCGGAGATCTATCCGCCACAACCAAGATGCCATGCAAGAGTTTTAATTTACCAGCATGGGAATGTAAAACCGGGAGCAAGCTTGCCAAGATTCCAGGCACTGTATGCCATGGTTGTTATGCCATGAAAGGAAATTACACAAGATTCCCATCAGTTAAAAAAGCACAGTATAAAAGACTTGATCAATTATTTAATCCAGCGTGGGTTGATACCATGGTTTTTATGATTGAGAGAGAAAACAATCCATACTTTAGATGGCATGATGCGGGGGATATTCAAAGCGCCCAGCATTTAAAAAATATTTGTGATGTTGCACGCAAAACACCATCAATAACTCATTGGATACCAACAAGGGAACACAAGATTGTTAATGACTTTGTGAATCAGGGCAACACCATTCCCAAGAATTTAATCATACGCATTAGCGCAACTAACATCGATGGCAAGCCACCTAAAAATGCAAGCCATACATCAACAGTTCATTCTAGCAGCAAGCCAATTGGATTCGAGTGTGTCGCACCGAAACAAGATGGCGCATGCTTAGATTGTAGGGCGTGCTGGAATCCCGGCATAAAAAACATTTCATATAAACAACATTAGGAGAAAAACAATATGAATATTAATGAGAAAGAAAAACTTAACGAAGCTATAAACGAGTTAAGCGAAGCGATGGATGAATATGAGTCTTTAAACGATCAATGGATTAGAGATTGTTTAGACAATAAAGAATATTATTTACTTGTGGGGGTGTTAATGCCTTTAGCATCTATGCAAAGAGTTAACGAAAAATTACAACAATTATGGGTGAAATGTGGAAAATGAATATAACTGATGACTTAGTCAAAGACTGGCTAGATAAATTTGATAGCAACAATGAAATAACTTTGTTGACTGAGATCGCAAACAATAACATATGCATATCAGGAATGGTTGATTCCGTTCTTGCATACCATGTCGGAGAGGTTGAGATCGCAGAAGACTTTTACAAAAGAATGTGGAGATCGCAATATGACAAAGATTATAACGAGGTCGAAGTATGAAGCCATTAAATAAAAAACAAAGAAAAGAATTGGCAGAGAAAATGGGATGGCATGATTTTAATATAGATCAGCGCTCACCACATAGCGCATTTATAACTATGGGACATATAACCGTTTATCTTGATAACTCAACGGAAGAGCAAATAGTGCACATATTCCAAGATCAGCCACTAGGATTTGAGCCAAAGACTTTGCATAGGTCTTGGAATGATAAAACAAAACTAAAAAGAGAGGTAGAAGAGGCAATAAATTATGAGTGATCACAGAAACCAAATTATTCTAGAATCTTTATATCAAAAATATATAGACCTTGGATATGAGGACGCAGAGGCGCAAGAACTAGCGGCTAAAGAGTTTGAAGAAAATAGTAATTAGGTGTATATTAATTGTCGAGAGATAGGAGAGACCATGACTGAACACACGCACAAAGTAATCCGCCAGGATAAAATAAATAGGTTAGCCAAGTGGCGCAAAGGTATCAAGTACACACTAGGAGAAAAGAAAAGTGATGCTCCCGGAAGTGTAGTTGTGCATCGCACAGTTTATAAAGATGACAGCGAAAAAATAGAATACCTTAGATCTAAAAAGAAGGACGAATTCATACCCAGTCCATACACAGATGACGAACTCATTGATGAAATGGAAAGAGAGAATCACGAGGGACACAGATTTTTATTTGGTAGGAGTGGCAAAATATGAGCGAACTTCCACCAATAGAAGATAGAATGCCGGGATGTGAATGGGTGTTGGTTATCAAGTATGGAGATCCATACACCAACACACCATTAACAACTGGCTTCGGTCCTTTCAAAACAAAAGAGGACGCAGATGATTTCAGAGCGCAGTATTACTATGACCAAATTGTCATAGCAGATATTGTCCCAATCAATGCAGTCTTACCCCAAAGCGCAACTGAATTAGACATTGACTTTATTCCTGAAGGAAAGGTTGTTGATATCAGTAGCAAAATTAATCCACATAAACACTAGGAGAAACCATGGATTTTAAAATAGAAAAGAACATACCCGTTCGCACATTCAACTCACCTTTTTGTGAAGCCTTAGATCAATTAGAGATAGGCGATAGCATAGGCAATCTAACCAAAAAAGAAGTCTACAAGTACAGGCCAAACTTTTACACGCCAACCTTTAGAGATCGCAAGTTCACATTCAAAAAAGAAACTGGAACGATGTATCGCATATGGAGGGTGGCTTAATGGATTTATCAGAGGTAGGTCTCATTGAATTATCAAATGCCCCGGCAACACCCATCTTATACACAGCGCTCGCTTGTTCAGTCTTTGTGTTGATTGGCCTGGTGATTATGTGGAGCTCAACCAAGTGAACAAGTGCATAGTCAAAGGAATGTTCTTTATGCAAGACGCAATCATGTTAGAACAAGATGACTTGGTTGCAGAGTTTGAACGCAAAGTCAGAGATAAAAAAATATTCTTTGAAGTTATAAACCCTGGCCAAAATGAGTCCAAGGGTGTAGACATTGAAGCCATGCTTGAAGAAAACAATAAACTAAAATCAGAACTACGCATCTGGAAAGATATTGTAGAAAAAAGTATCACAGCTGATGCAAGAGGAGGATTCAATGGCTAAGACTTGGGTTAAAGAAAAAATACAAAGCATCAAAAAGAAAACATCCATCGGTGATTCAAGACTTAGCAATGGGTCTGGCACTAACAAGCGCAAGACGCGTAAGAAATACCGGGGGCAAGGCAAATGATTAACTATCCATGTGGCTGGTTCGATGTCGAGCAACTCCCCGGTGGTTCCGGCACCAAGTCAGAAGACTGATATGAGTTTTGAAAAAGGCTTGGCTGAACTTGAACGCATCGTTGCTAGGCTTGAGTCTAATGAAATAGATCTTGAGACAGCACTCGCAGACTTTGAGCAAGGCATGAAGATCCAACAATACTGCAAAAAGAAACTAGACGAAGCTACTCTTCAAGTAAATCGTCTTCTTCAAGATGGGAAGCTGAAGCCTCTAAAGGATCTTCCTCATCGTCAAGCAGCGCCTCTTCAACAATCTCCTGGCCCAGCTGATTCTCTAGACTTTTCTGATCTAGAATAACATCCTCTTCCTCTACCTCTTCCACTTCCTCTGCATGGCCTAAGACAATCTGATGTTCTTGCACGAGTTCCTTGAGCCGATTCTCTAACTGGTCCCGGCTCATGCTATCGATCTTATGTATCTTCAACTCCTTCTTATCAATCATGAGCCCAGCAAGTTTCGCTCTCGCAATCTCTGCTGTTACTGCCGGACCATATGAGCCATCCGCCAATGCCACATCACGAATGTCTGCAAGCTTACTTGCTATCCCCTCAAAGGTAATCTCATTCTTCCTGCGCTGAATCGCTTTAAGAGATTTAATCTTTTCTTGCACATGCGTATACTCTTTATGATTCAACAACCTCGTTGCCGCCACACCTGGATTCTCATAGCCAGCCAAGTGAGCACACTTCGTCTGCTTATAATCCTGATACACCATGAGATCCACGAAGGCCTCTTGTCGTTTCGTTAGTTTCTTTTTAGTTTCACTCATGCAAATATTCTACCTTAAATTATTGTTTAAAATTTGTTTATCCTTTGTAGCTCTAGAGAACCTATCTCTATCAAAGATTGGGTGCGTCTAGCTACCCATCTATAGTTCTCTATAGAGATGCACAACCGCACAACCGCACACCCTTGTAACCATGCGCCTTTCAGAGGTGCATGTGCGCATGTGCAGGCATGTGCAATTGCACAACCGCACAGACCCCTAAATCGCATAAGAATGCACCTTCCCAAGGGGTATGTGCAATTTGCCCTTTTCCCATTGCACAGGCGTTTACACACATCGATCATGCATTCATACATACATCTGAATATACACGCATCCCATGATTTATTTAGCAACATTTGTTCTTTCCTCCTCTTCTAAGATAGCAAGACCAATGTTGTATATGACTTGAGGCACGATAGAATTACCCAGTGCCTTGAGTCGATTGACGCGTTCAGGGATGCCTGTTGCTACTCTTGGGATGTTGGGCTCTCGCTCGAATCCGTAATGTCCGTCCAACCTGGCGGATACCCCATCAGCCATTCCACCCACTCCGGGTTCAATGTGCCCTTGCCCGGTTTGTCCTTGACTGCCATCGTCAGTCCCACTTGCTTGCCCTTCGCTAGCCTTCTCTGTATCGCTGGGTCGCTCATGTTCCCCCTGTCCCTGTTGTCCGAGGCGTTCGGTGTCGGCCACATCTTCTGCTCGATTGCCACTCGCTCCTCCAAGTTCCCCTTGTAGCCCCTGTCGTTGTTGTCCATCGCCTTGACCACTGTGTCCATTGTCATCGACATTCCTATCGAGCTCCTTGGCGTGGGATACATCTTGCTCTTGACTGCTCCTGCTAGCTTGCTCTTCTTGGCTAGCTTCTCGTAGTCCGTGTTCTCCCCTGTGTCCTTCCAGTCTCTGGCCGCTGGAGTTGGGAACATCTTTTGTTGATACTTCACTGCTGCATCGAGTGTCAGACCCCACTTGGTGTTGCTGTTCTTCGCTTCTCGATAAGGCTTGCCATTCTTGTCTTGCTTGATTGTCCCCGGAGATCCTCCCTTCCAGTCCCTCGCTTGTGGCGTTGGCCACATCAGATCTGGATGTGCCACCTGATCGTTCAAGCTGATCGGCATTCCCTTGTCCAACTTCATCTGCATTCTCTCCTTGCTCGATCCTCCCCTGCCGCAATGCGCGTCCGGGGTTCTCCAAGTTCTTTCCGAGGATCCAGATTCTGTCTCTTCTGTGGGGAGCTTCGACACTGCAAGCTGGAATAATAAACGATTGCGTGGCGTAACCTTGGGTTTCCAAGTCAAGACACACATCATCGAGTGCCACATTGACGAAGCCACCAACGTTTTCGACAATGACCCAAGAGGGTTTTTTGTGTTTAATAATTTCATACATGTACGGCCAGAGGTGTCTGTCATCTTCCTTGCCTTTTTTCTTGCCTGCAACACTGAACGGTTGGCATGGGATGCCTCCGCAGATGAGGTCGAAGTCTTGAATAATTCTTTCTGGTTCATTGCCTATCTCCTTTAGATCTTTATAGATTGGCACATCTGGCCAATGTTTATTTAATACTTTACGACAGAAGTCATCAAACTCACAGAAAGCAACAGTGTCAAAGCCACCTGTTGATTCTAATCCTAAGCTGAATCCTCCTATCCCGGAACAGATATCTAGTATCCTAATCATTTATTTCCCTCCCTTTAAACCACATGCGTGTGCAATATCTTCTGATGATTGCTACCACTGTTAATAAGCTAGCTTGTGCTATTGATATGATCAATGCATTTTCTGTAAACATTAAGCAGATTGTTAGCACCAACCACACCAAAGGTAGATTGATTGCTGTGCCCATAAACGTATCAGCCATTGATTCTTTTAGCGCTGGTTTGTCTAGCTTATGCATCTGACTCATCATTAACATATAAAGCAATCATTGCGTAATGAATGATCTTTAATAAATCAGATCGTTGCTTACCATTTTTCTTACCATAGCGCATGGCATACTTCATGATGTTGCCAATGCAAAAACCTTCTCCATACCCGGAGTCAATGATCATATCAGTTGCTTGATATTTACCATTGGCATAATGCTGATCATAAGTTTGATCAATATATTTTTTTAACTCATCAAGAGTTATATCTTCTTTGAACTTATAATTAGACTCCATAGATTCTCTCCACTTGTCCCATTAAATCTTCATGTGCATTGTGCAAAAAATCTCTTTGCTCACAATAGTTTTTATTTGTTTCTTGTGTCTTTAAAAGTTGTATTTGCAGTCTTCTAATTACTTGAACTAGATCAAGCTTCTTATCAGCAACCACTGCAAGCTGATGTTTGACCATCAACTCCAAGACCTCCTCAATCGGATCTGTTATTGTCTCTAAGTTATCCATCATCTTCCCAAGGTTTTCTCATCTCGTTATCTGCTAAGTAATACCATGCGTTCTTACCTGGCACACTGTGAGTCTTGACTCTCTCTGCTAGATACTTCTGCACATGTGACACTGCGTACCTTGCGGCTCTCTCTCCTGAAGCCATGTCGCTTTCCTTCAATGCTTGTCTTGCTAGCAGTTCGAGTTCTTGCCTTGTATAAAACTTGCGCCTATCCATACCAGCTGCTACCACCCTTGCTATCTCTACTTCGTCTGGTGAGTCTGATGCATCCACCACTCTGAAGAAGCCACGATCAAAATCAAAGTAGGCCAAGTGTTGATCTGGTTCTCTTGCGTTCCTTGCCTCGTAAAAAATATCGATGTTAGGTTTCTTACCAGACAGTTTGATACCAGAGTCCATCCAACCAGCGAAGGCACTACCACCACGCGCTGACATGAATGACAAATCATCTGCTCGTTCTTTACCAGTGTGGTGAGCGATAATTACAGCAACACCAAAGAGTTCTATCAGCTTATCAACACGCGATAACATCTCGTGGATCTCTGAGTTAGAGTTTTCTTCTCCACTAAAGAAGTTAATAATTGGATCGATCATGACAATGTCAGGTTTGTGATAGTCAATACTTGTGGCTATCTCATCAATGTCTTTATCTCTCATGATGTTCTTTCTTAATCTTCCAGAGGCTATAAGGTTTGCCTTGCCAAGATCTAACATCTCTCTGTCATGAATGAAAGGTTGATAGTACATGTCAATTCTTTTCTTTAAGAACTCATGAATGATCTCTGCTTGTAACCACATAACCTTTAAAGGTCTATTAAATTGTTTGCCCATAAACTCTGTGCCAGTTGTAGCGGCAGCAGCAAATGCACCCAACCAATGTGACTTACCAATCTTTGGTTTACCTAAGAGCAAGACTCTTGATTGTTCAAAGACAAATGCATCACCCCAAAATTGTTCGATGCGATCTGAGTCCATGCCATCCCAAAAAGGATCACCAAATGTTTTGAGGCCAAGTGGATCTCTTTCAGGTCTCTCTTCCTTCTTTTGTTGTTCGATAGGATCTTCTTGATCCATGATCTCTTTGAGTTCATCTGTTAGTTGTATCTGCCACTGACTTGTCTTCCACTCTGTGATACCAGCTACATCCTCTGGGTTTCTTTTCAAGTGCCCAGTGCAAATACTGTTTACAGTTTGCAATACTTCTTGCACGCTCATGGGTGGGTTGTTTGTTTGATTCCAATCCAAAGCTTTGATGATGACTTCACGCATGCCCCAACCTTCGAGAATCCACTTGCCTACCAATCTTGCAAGCGTATCGTTTCTCATGCCACTGCCAACACCATCCATTGATAGCGGTGTTTTTAAGTCTGAGTTTGATCTACCTACATTATTAAAGTCATAAATAATATTCATGTCTTGACTTGTAAGTATGGGCAAGTCATCCATGTCGCTTGGCCCAACACCGTCCACGCTTTCAAACATGTAATGGTCCGAAGGTGAGACCATGACATAGCCACCCTCTCCTCTGACATCAAGTCTGCCTGTGGTGTTTCTTATTTTTAGTTCAGGGTTGATGGCATAGAAATAATGATAGCCACCTCTTGGTGTTTTTTGTTTGAGTGTTGTTCTTGTGATCTGTCCTGATTCACAAAAGTCACAGGCCTCTTGTGTGTCTGCATCAAGCACCACAAAATTAATTCCTGTGACAGCTGCCCAATTACAGTTTGGAAATTGTAAGTACCATTGTTTGATTTCTTTTAAGTGTGCTTGCTTTTGAATGTAGTCTGCCCACTTAACTCTTGGTGTCTTAGCCCAGCGCTTAACCAACACATCATCATCTTCATAAGGATGTCTTGTTTTAAAGTAATCTGGTATGACGTCTGTCTTAGATCCACAAGGTATTAAATGAAAGTTGTTCTCATAAAAAGAAACCAACATTTCTTTTCTCTTGTTGCCAAGAATCTCTTCTCCTTTTTTATTTAAATGTAATTCCAAGACTAACTCTCTTCTACTGCACCATAAATACTTTCCCAATCAAGAGCATGCCCGGTCATCTTGATTAATTTTTTAGCCTGGTTTACAGAAGGCTGTCTTGTGTTGTATCTCCAAGACCTAATGGTGGACACTGAGACCTTGAGTTCTTTTGCAAGACTCTCTTCTCCACGTTTTTCTATGTAATCTTTTAGTTCCATTTCTCTCCTTGTTAGGTGATGCGCTTCTAAAAAAGGAGGACGTCAACCTTTTGGGGGGGAAGACGAATGAAGCGCATCGAAGTCAATGATAAGGGACATGATACAAAAAGTAAAGAAGATTGTTGACAAAGTTTTGATAATCATTATGATGGTATTTGTATTTGTTATTGGAGACAAACTTATGGAAGATAAAACTAACTATGAAGCTTATGGTCTGGTAGATTTGTTAAAGCTTAAAAAAGCAAATCTATCTAACCAATCAAAACTGCGTGAGGAATCAAAACTTTTAGACGAGGCCATTGCTCAATGTCCAGAAGTTGTTGAGGTCACCAAATCATTATCAAACTCTGGCGGATCCAAAAGGGTGCAGCTAAACGGTTTGATACCTAAAGATTTAAGAGTGCAATACAAGGTTACCAAGTCATGGGACCAAGACTACTTAAATGATTTATCAAAAGAACTACAAAACTTTCCATTTACTAAACAGTATGTGGAAGATACTCGTGCAACCAAGAAACTTCAGGACGAAGATCCAAAAGCTTGGGAGTACATTGAGAAAGGTTTGACAACCAAGATCAATGAAAGACCTTATGTCACATTTATTGATCCATTAAAAGGAGGAAGTAATGAGTAAGATAGGAGATTTTTTAATCGGTTTAACTGAGGATGCTGAGTATGTTATTGGAGGCTGTGAAAATTTTGAACAGTTCTGTAGCAAAATGAAAAAATTAAATGATATGTATTTGCCAAGCACTTTGGTAGACATATGGGAAGAACATGTTAGTTCTCAGGAAGATCTCAACGTTAACCATTATATAAGGAGAGCAAGGTGAGTCTATTGGATACCATAGAAACAGGCATCAAAGTGCCAGCAATAAAAATAAATGTAGCAGGAACTGATGGGATAGGTAAGACTACCTTTGCATCTAATGCACCTAGGCCTGTATTCGTTAAGACAGAGGAAGGAACTAACTTCTTAGATGTATCTTCCTTTCCATTGTGCAAGTCATACGATGACATTGTTAAACAATTACAAACTCTTTATGAAGATAAACATGATTACAAAACTGTAGTTTTTGATACCACTGACTGGGCTGAGAAACTTGTGCAACAAAAAGTTTGCGACATGCATTCAGTTAAGTCCATTGAGTCATTAGGTTTTGGTAAAGGTTACACAGAGTCCGCTGAGTTATATAGGCGGATACTTAAAATGTTTGATTTGCTACTTGAGAAAAAGATGAATGTCATCTTGCTTTCTCATGTAGCTATCAGAACTTTCAATGATCCTGAGCGTGAGCCCTATGATCGTTGGGAGATGAGTCTACACAAGAAGGTATCATCGATGATCCGGGAATGGGTAGACTTCAACCTGTTTGCTAACTACGAGGTATCAACTCGTACTAGTGGCCAGGGTTTTAATGAAAAGACCAGAGCAGTGTCATATGGCAAGCGAAAGTTATTTCATAAATTCACCGCAGCCTTCGATGCAAAGAGTCGAGTTGACTTGGGTAACGCCCCATTGGATCTTGACTTCAACGCATTCATGACTGCTTTCAAAGAATCTTTAAAATCTAAAATGAAGGAGAAGAAAAATGTCGGATGATTTATTTAATCTAAACTTAACTGATGTCGAAGAAGACACTGGTTCAATTGGGCCTATGCCTGCTGGAGACTATGAAATGGTTGCAGCATCATGGGAAAGTAAAAACAGTAAAGCCACAGGTCATAGGATGCTGAGTGTAACTTATGAAGTTGTGGGACCGAAGTACCAAGGTAGAAAAGTTTGGGAAAACTTTATGCTTGAGGGCAACGGACTAAACGTCTCTAAAGGAAAGCTTCGTAACTGGAGAAAAGCCATGGGCATGGATCCTGATATGGAAGCTTTCGGTTTGGAGGATCTTGAAAGCATGATGAGTGTCCCTTTCAATGCCAACCTTCGTATTGAAGAAGGCAGAGATAAGGGTGATGGTACGAAGTGGGAAGATAAGAATGTTATCGCTAAGTTTTTAGCTGGCGGTTCGTCTGCAACGTCTTCCCCTTCCCCAGCTCCAGCACCTAGTGGTGGTGGCTCATCAGAAGAAGATCCTTTTGATTGGGATAAGTAAATGATTTTCACCATGACATTGCAACAGGTCGACCTATTAAAAGGAGAGAGTGATGTTGTTGGTGAAATCCTCGAGCGAGTAACTAAAGCTATGAATGACCTGAACCTTGCTTTGGTTACTCCTCGCCTTTTTATTATAACTAAACCGGGAATAATATTCCCATCTTTTTTGGAGAAAAGATATGCTGATAGACAAGAGAGAGGCCAACAACCTCATTAACGTAATGGAATCTTTGTTGAATTCTTTGGACAAAACATTTGATAGTTTGCCAACTGACATCGACCAGAAAGTAAAAGATGCTAAACTAACTTTATTAAATGTGGAAAGACAAAATGACAGACAGAGAAAATTCCTTAGATTCTTTAGATGAAAAAACTTGTGATCAAGTAATGCATGATTTACATATGTGCATTGATGATTGGTCTAGACAAGACTTAGATACTAAAGCAGCTGTAGTTACTCTTGCAAGATTCTGTGTTGAATTGTCTTTTAAATTTTCACACACACCTTATGACGCTATGCAATTACTATCCACGGTGGTAATGGATAACCTCGAATCTTATGAACATGAAGAGTTAATGCAGCTTTTGATACAACCTCGTGATCAAAAGAAAGTCATTCATTGAAACTTAGATACTACCAACGCAACGCTATAGATGCTCTTCACTCTTGGTTTGATACCAAGCCTGAGGACCCAGCGCTTATTGCCTTACCAACAGCGGCTGGTAAGACTATTATATTTTCACACTTCATTAAAGAAGTATTTCACAAAAACCCTAAGGCCAGGTTTCTTATCATGGCTCATAGAAAAGAGTTGGTTGCTCAAGCTGAAAGCAAACTAAAGTCTGTGTGGCCAGATGCCCCGGTGGGTGTACTCGCTGCTGGTATGAAACGTTTTCAACACAATGCACAAATTCTAGTTGCCAGTCGCGATACCTTGGCTTCGCCCAAGAGATTAGAAAAGGTTGGCAAGTTTGACTACATGATTATTGATGAGGCACACAACGTGCCACCTAGTTCTTTGACTCGCTACAAGAAGATCATTGACACTCTATCAGAACGCCAGTCCATGAAGGTCATGGGTTGTACTGCAACACCTTATCGCATGGGTCAAGGCTACATCTATGGCAATCGTAAAGATCATTTCTTTAAAGGTCTTGCCTACAGTGTATCGATACCAGAGTTAATACAAGCAGGTTACTTGTGCCGATTGTCTGCCTTTGCTGTTAACGACAATGCCATCATTGATGCTGGCAAAGTTAGTTTAAAGTTCAAAGGTGGAGACTTCCGGGAAAAAGAATTAGAAGACATAGCGATGGTAGATGAAACCATCATTGAAGTTATAAGTGATTGGATTGATAACGCCTATACAAAAGGCAGAACAGCCTCGGTGTTTTTCTGTGTTTCCGTTCTCCATGCACAGAAGATGACTCAGTACCTAAAGCAACATGGAATTAATGCTGCTGTGGTTACAGGGGAGACGCCCAACCAAGACCGGGATAAGATTCTTGCGGACTTTGAGTCTGGCAAGCTTCATGCCCTTTGCAATGTTGGGGTTTTAACCGAAGGCTGGGACGCCCCGCGAACAGATTGTATAGCATTGCTTAGACCAACGCAAAGTGTTGGACTCTATGTGCAGATGTGTGGACGTGGCATGCGATTACATGATAACAAGGAGAACTGTTTACTACTTGACTATGGTGAGAACGTAGCTAGGCATGGCTGTCTAGATGAGGTAGAGCCTGGCGAAAGTCTTCCCGGAAGATACAAGCCTAAGATTTGTGCAAGCTGTAATGCCATCAACTCACCTTCTGCTAAAGAATGTATTGAGTGCGGTCAAGTGTTTGAGTCAACACAATCAAAAGTTCTTTGGACCAAAAAGGAAAGGGAAGTAGCAAGGCGTACCAAGGCTGATAGGCAAGCTGTTTTGTCAGATGAAAGAAAAGCATCAGCCCCTAAAAACAAACCCATCACGGACATTCATGCGTCTGTGGTGAAGTCTAAAAATGGCAGTGAGTATTGTCAGGTAGTCTTTACAGTGAAGGATGAGTTCTTTCCTAAAAAGATGCCACTTATGTTTGGCCATCCCACTGCACATAATATGGCAGTGCGTAAGTGGAAAAAAATTACTACCAAGTGGGGATCGCCAAGTCAACCATGGATGGCCGCTGAATTAATTAACAGCGGTGCATTTGATACAATCTCTGAGATCATTGTGCAAAAGCAAGGTAAGTATGAGAACGTTGTTGGAATTAAAACCAAACAAAATGAGGACATAGATCTATGAAAGATATAAACCATTTGTTAGATGATGTTGAACTGCAACAAAAAAGACATCAAAGATTTTATTTAGGAATCAGTCAGATAGGCAATCCTAATCAACGTTTACTTTGGATGCGTTGGCGCTGGCTTATGCCTGACGATATGCCTGCTAGAGTCTTGAGGCTTCTTGATCTAGGCAACGTGGTTGAGGATGATCTTATTAAAAAGCTTAGAAAGATTCCTGGTGCTCAGATCTTTGACGTTGCTCGCAATGGTAAGCAGTTTGAGACAGAAACATTGGGAGGTCACGTCAAAGGCCATATCGATGGCGTAGGGCAAAACTTTCCGGGGATTGATACCAAGGATCCATTTTTATTAGAGTTCAAGACAGCTAACGACAATCGCTTTAACAACTTAGTAAAGCTTGGTAGTTATTGCGATTGGTCAGAAGAGTATGCTGCCCAGTTACATTTATATATGGGCTTGTTTAAATTTACTCAATGCATTGCAATTGTTTATAACAAAAATAACTCAGACTTATATACTGAAATCATTCAGTATGATAGTGATGCTTTTGATTCTTTGATAGAAAAAGCAAAAAGTATTTTACTAGCAGAAGCACCACCAGATAACTACATACCAGAAACAGATTACCGAATCAAAAGCTACATGACACCAGGCCAACAAGCTTCTTATCTAGGTAGAGCATTGCCGCCTAAGATACATTGCAGATCTTGTAGGTTTGCTAAGGTTGATATTGAGAAGGGAGATGCACATTGGCATTGCACCCAGCACGATAGAAAGATTAGTGAAGACAGACAAACCAAAGGTTGTGCAAGACATAACTTTATACCTGAGTTAATACCAGCCCATGTTATGGAGAAGGATGACGATATGGTTTTGTATGAGAAGGACAAGATTAGATTTGTTAACGTGGCTGAGAACCTTAACACGCCGGGCGAAAACTTTTTTTCTAGCAAAGAATTAATTGAAGTTGTAAACAGTGGATTCCCAGAAGAGATCTTAGAGACTTGCGATAAAGTTAAGAAGGTATTTAATGGCGCTTCTATTAAACAGATCAGACCTTGGATTGAAACTAGGCCATCAACCTAATGCAAATCAAACTACCTTTGGATGTTTACTATTCAAAGAAAAAAAAATTTATTTTAAATCTTAACAACTATAGAAACGCACACTATAGAGTTTTATCTACAGCAAAAAAAATATACTCAGAAGATCTCGTAGAAAAGATACAAGACCTACCTAAGTTTAGTGAGCCAGTTAGATTGACTTACACCTACTATGCTAGGAGTAATCGAAGACTTGACATAAGTAATCCATGTTCAGTCATAGATAAGTTCGCTTGTGATGCTTTGGTTAAAGCCGGGATTATACAAGACGATGACTTCAAACAAGTAAAGGAAGTTGTCTATAAGTTTGGTGGGGTAGATAAAGATGATCCCAGATGTGAACTGGTGGTTGATATATTCTAGGGTGTGCCTAGTAGTTTTTGTTCTTCTTCTTCTCTCAAAACTTGCGATGCTCTTTGAGCTCTAATATCTGGTGTTAAGTATTGACCAGTTAAACCTTGAGTTAACTGTTCTTTAGCAACGTCAAACATTCCTTTGCTAATTGGTTGAGGAACTCCTATTTGTCCTATTCTTGATGCGTCTACAAGATCTCTGCTAACATCTATTGGTCTAAATATTCCTCTCATAACATCTTTGTAGTTAGCAACTTTAGCATCTTTTAATTGTTCTTCTATTTGCCTATCACTTAAGCCTAAAGTTCTAGCATCCTCTATGGTTGTATATAAATCTCTTAATACTCTATACCTATTTTCGTTTTGATTAATATATCCCTGTAAAAATTCTTCTGCTGTTTTTCTGTCATTGGTTCTAAGCAATCTATTAAATTGATTGGTAGCATCTCTGATTGCATCGTTTGCTTCAAAACCTCTATATCTTACAGTTCTTTCTAGCTGAGGTTTAACAACTTTAAATCCAGTAAATGCTTGCACCATTGTTTCAGCTACATCAATCTCATTACCCATTCGGTCTAATATTTTCTGATCATCACCTTTTTTATCAGTGCTACCAAACACAGCCTTTGGAAAATTTTTAGGAGTAAAGCCAGGAGCAGATATGCCAATAGGTTTTTTTGTTGTTAGGTCTGGCTCAATTCTATATGGAGTAATTGTTGGTAATGCTGTGTCTATAAAATTATAAAAACCTTTTGCAACTTTATCTCCAGTGCTATCTGAGGCACCCCATATTTTTTTACCTGTTGATGTTGTTCCATTGATTCCATCAAGCACAGCTTGAGCAGCAAAAGCTGGTTCAACAAAACTTTGTCCCATCTCACCAAATATACCCATAGAAGAATCAAGCAATATTTTTTCTAATGATTCTTCATCTCTGTTACCACTAGCAACTTCTTGAAAGACTCTGTTGATGGGTCTTTTTAAATAGTCGTATGGATTCATATAACTAAAATTAAAAAACTGAGTTGGATTGCCATCTTTGTCAGAAGCAATAGGTATTAGTGTTCCTGTTCTATCCCAAGGAGTTGCTCCAGTTCTTTGATAGGCTTCTATCTTTTCTTTAGTTACTCCAGTCAATGCCATACCCAAACTGGTTAATGCTGTAGGCATAGCTGCAGTAGTTGTTACAGCTCCAGTCAATCTTCTCATGCCAATTTTTTGTAGCTCTGGGTTATCACTGGCTAATTCTTTTATGCCTCTGCTCACAGCATTAGTAGTGTTTCTTATGATCTCAGCTGGAAAAGCAACAAAGTTACCAAAAGGAGATTTTCTTATAACTACTCCAACAGCAGGTACAACTCTTTGATAATTTTGTACGGTGTTTAAAGTAATCTCTCCAGCTTCTGATCTAGCAAATTGTTCCAATCCTTCTTGGCCATACTTATTAATAATATCTTGCGGTCTTATAATTGCACCACCTCTAGATCCCTCAATCAAATCTGCAAACCTTGTTATATTTTTTGCTGACTCTATTGGAACCACTGACTCTGGAGCTTTCGATAATGCTTGAAGCATTCTTTCTTTTTCACTTAAATAATTAAATACACGACCAGCATCATCAGTCATACCATAAGCTTTTTCAAAAAATCTAACGCCTGATTTATCTACAGCTTTACCTATACCAGAAACCAATCCACTTCTTTCAGATGCAAGTTTTGCAATCTCTAAGGTTTCACCAAGTTGAGCGCCACCTTTTTGCATGATGCCTTCTTCCATCAGTTCAGCTATCTTATCCTTTCTTAAAATTTTTCCTTTAGGATCCATTAGTCCAGCAAAACTTGTTTGAACAGAATCAATAAATCTACCAGTGCTTCCAAGATTTCCATTCAACAATGAAAAGAAAGGGATGCTGGTAAAGTTTCTTACTTGTGCGCCCGGAGATAAAACTGTTTTACCATACTGTGATCCAGCTTTAACTGCTAACATGCCAGTGTATAGCTTTCCGAGAACAGGCCATTGAGCTTTCATGTCTGCTGTAGCCCCCATCAAAGCATCAAAGATATCTGCTCTTGCATAAGAGCCAGCAAGGGCTCCAGCATCTTCATCAAACTGTTTGAATACTATTGCATTACCTTGTGCATCAAAGTCTCTTAACTCTTTAACTGACTTGCCATCAGCATCTATGCCAAATTCTTTTGGTTTTAAAAACTTAACACCGCCTGTTTGAGGTGCGAGTTCATCAAGTTGTTTGATCTGCTTAAACATTTCTGTCTTACCTATAAGACCTGAAAGTTTTTGTGAGGTTACATTTGCTGTAAGCTTGGTATTAGCAAGAGCACTTTTCCAATCTGTTTGTAAGTATCCTGCCGCTTCACCTAAAGCTCTTCTTACTTGTGGTAAGTTATCTAGCTGTCTGCCTTTAAGAATTCCTTTTTCTCTTTGTAATCCCTCCATTAACATGTCGTTAGTTTCAAAGTCAAAACCATTTTTATTTTTTGGACCGGGGTTTAATAGTTCAAAGAATTCTCTTTGTGCAGTTTGTCTGTCAACACCAAAACTTTCTTGTATTTCTTTTACAGCTCTTTCTTGAAACTCTGGCTGAACTTTAAAACCTTTGTCTAATATAGATCTATAGACTCTTGTTCCATACAAGCCAGCATTCTCTGCAATAATACTTTTTAATTCATCTGGTATAAACAAATGCATAAAACCATCTGCACCTTCATCACTATAATTTAAAACTTGATTAGAGTAAGTATCAAAAATATCTCTATTATTTTTTAATAACGTAGATATCTTTAAGCCTTCTCCTAAGCCCAAGCCTTGGTAATCTATGTATTGTTTTTCTAAGTCTAAAATATTTTGTTCAGCAGCTTTTTGAATCTCTCTAGCTTTTTTTATTTTATCTGATCGTGATAAGTTTGGAGATTGATAGTCAACTCTTATCCTTGGGAACATAAAATCTTCTATGTTTCTAGACAAAGCAAGAGCGTTAGTTTGATTTAGTCTGCCACTATCTACACTTCTTTGTGTTGTCTTCATGATTTGATCAAAGGCAGTGTCAACTTGATCTTGCATGGCTTTTACTTGTGATGTCTTTGCGGCCATTGTTTGTGCTACTAATTGGTCAGGCTTGTCTCCAGCAAAGGTAAACCATTTTTGTAATGTGTTTTGATTTGCATCAAAGGCTGTCTTTTGTAATTCACCAGGTTTCAATGCACCTTTAGCTGCGGTTAATCCTTTAGCCACAACAGATCCAACTGGAGCTAGTAAGTCTGTTGCTCCATAGATAGTTTCTTTGGTTGCTTTTAGCGCTATTGGTAATCCCAATATAAAACCAGCACCTTCTGCTGCTACCTCTAATTTATTTTTTAACCTTTCAGCTGCTGCTTCTGCACCATTAAGCCTTGCTAGTCTTGCTTGATCTGATTCTGATTGTTGATCTATAAAAATATCTTTAAGAGTTTCAACATCATCAGTTGCTACTGCTCCATCAGCTAATCCACCACCCAAAGCTGAAGTAACTTTATTCATTTTTCCGAAACGGTTTAACACTCCAGCAACACCAAAGCCCGGCAATCCAAATTGAACTAAGTATCTTGTAATTTGTCCTTGAGTTGTTTCAGCTTCGCCAACAGCAATTTTGTCAAAGTATTCACCAACATCTTTTGTTAGATCTTCGTCAGTAAAAAGATCATAAACAGAAGCTCCTGTTTCAGTTGCTCCTCTTACTGCTTGTTGAATACCAGCTACAGTTTGCCTGCCAACATCTCCTAAAACATTAGCCTTGCCTTTGCTTAAAGATTCAACTTCAAGCGCATGTTCAGCTTTTGCTTTTTCTATTGTTGCTGGCTCTTGATCTGGTATGTATTTTGAAGTGCCATCTGGAAAATTAATGTATGGCATATGATCACGGGTTGGCTGGAGTTTTTGTTTCTAACCTAAAGTTAGGATCTCCGAAAAGACTTACGCCTTGATTTAGTAAAGCAACTATCTCTCTTGGTGTTATTTTGGTAGCGCCATAATAAACTTCAAGATCTTCATATTGATCTGGGGTGTATGATCCACCACTCATTAAAGAACGTTTCAATAATTCAAAACTTGCTTGTGCTTTTTCTGCATCAATTTCTCCAATATTATAACCAGCCTCATAAGCTTTAATAGTTTTATATAGACCTTGATATCTAGGATTTTGTTTTAAAAATTTTAAAGTTTTTGCTTCAGCAGAAAGCATGTCAGCCTGTCTTGTTTCTTCGCCAAAGTAGCCTTCGCCAAATGCAACAGCTGGATTAATAGGCACATATCCTTCAACTGGCTTCATCATGTTTAAAAATCCTGCCATCATTTTTTTAGCAAAGTCTGGATCATTCCCAACTTTTTCTGAGTATCCAGCGGGCAAAGCTTTTATGTAATCAAAAAACTTAGGTTTGGTTACAAACTCACCCATTTCATCCACTTCAAATCCTTTGCCTTTTAATTCTTCTCTTACATAATAAGCTAAAGAGTTATCATTCCCTGGATTATATGATGGGTTGTTAATAACGTTTGGATTGGTATTAACTCTTCCGTCTCCTGTGATTGTAATTCCATCTGTAAGTAAAGGAGGTGGAGAGCCAATATCACCCACTTGATCATTAGATATATTTGGTTGTTCTGTTACTGTTGGCTCATCTTCGCCTGTAGGAAAAACTGCTCCAGTAATAGCACCAGCTAAAAATGTCTTGCCGGGATTCCTAAGACCAAATCCAGCTATGGGTCTGTCTTTCATTTGCTGAAGAATAGATCGTTCAGCGCCAGTGCTTCCTTCAAAAGCATCGTCTGCTGCTTTATTAATATTAGCCCCTTGACTTGGTGCTGGTCTTGGAGGTCCAACTTCAGGCGCATCTGTTCTTACAGGAGTTTGAGGTCTTGTTGGTTGAGGAACTGTTGGCTCATTAGCTCTATTGATCCTAGCTCTTTCTAGTCTAGCTTGTTGCGCTATAACTTCTGCTTCTCTTTGTTTGGCAGCATCTTCTATAATCTTTCTATCTTCTGCGCTTGGTTCTTTTTCTTTCTTTGTTTTCTTTTTAGGTTTTGCAGGAAGTTTTTCTGCTATCTCATCCATCATATCCATGACAGTCATGACAGCTTTTTTCTTTCTGCCAGTTGGAGTCTTTGCGCTAGCTGGTAAAACACCCATGTCCCCAGTGCCATTAGCATATTGCATAATGCCACCTTCTGCTCTTTCAACAGGATAGCCAGCTGTTTCAGAAACAGTTTCATAAATAATAGATGCTGTTCCTTTTGGATCTTCTTTTAATGCTTGCGCTATTTCTCTCATTGAACCAGCCGCCTCTGGTGCTGATGTTACAAGATCTAAAATTCCTTTAGTGTATTCAATAGGACCTTTTGCAAACTCTATACCTTCTCTTGCAAGCATGGTTGTTGGAACCATTCCAGCTAAAGCACCAAGGCCTCTCTTAACTTTTCTAGCAGTATTCAAGCCTTTCATACCTATGGCCGCCGGGACTCCAACACCTGTAGCTGCAATACCTGCCGCTGCATAATCTAATGGATCGGTTGGATCAAAAATAAAATCAGTAATATCTCGTACGTTAAGTCTTTCAGGGTCATCTTTGTAACTAAAGAAACCTTCTCGGCTCATAAACCTAGGGTCTCCACCATTTGCTAGGCCAGGTACACCGCGGCCTTTAAGTATATCAGCGCGAGTTACTTTGCCATCGCCTGTTAGATCTGGAAAGCCACCGTCTTTTAATCTTACTGGCTCTAAGCCTGACATTATTCCCGGCATTACATCACCTTGCTGTAATCTACAGCGTAGTAGCCATCTTGAACAATGACTGCATCTGGTTTAACTTCTAGAACTTCTTGAGCTAATACGCCTTCAGCTGGTTCGCTTTCAGCACCTAGTGCTTTACCTTTGTCGTTCCAATCCCATGTGTACCAGCCAACACCTGGCTCTAATTCACCAATCTTTTTAATGTTTTCTTTTAAATCTACGTCAGAAAAAGGTTGATACCCTAAAGAGCCTAGTCCAGTAGCAATAGTTCCTGCGGCACCGACTGCTTGTCCTAATGCTGTAGGCTGTTGATAGACACCACGTTGATATGCGCTTGTGCCAGTACCTCCAGAGATACCTCCCATTGGAGATCCAGCTAGAAGCTGTTGACCTGTGAGCAACCTTTGTAATGGTTCTTGAGCAAGCTGTTGCGCTCCAGCAAACTGTCTTGATAAACCTGCTTGCTGAGTAGCTTGGCCTTGCTGACCGAGTTGGTTGAGTAAATTAATTTGACTTCCTAGTTGACCTTGAGCTTGTTGACCTAGTCCTGCTAGCCCACTGCCAATTTGTCCAAACTGTCCACCAAGCCCTGCGCTTAATTGACCCAAGCCACCAAGTTGTTGGCCGCCTTGCATAATATTAGTACCAAAACCACCTAGTGCTTGGCCTCTTTGAACTTGTTGTTGACCTAATCCAGCCATCTGACTTCCCAAGGCTGCTTGCTGTCCACCAATAGACGCTTGTTGTCCACCCAATCCTGCTTGCAATGATGCAAGTCCTTGTTGAGCGCCACGTTGTTGTTCAAATGCTTGTTGCGCTTGTTGTTGAGCTCTGCCAAATCCTTGGCTTCTAATTCCAGAAACAGCTTCAGCTGCTCCACGTCCTGTTTGACGTGCTAATTCTTCTTGAGTAATTCTACCTCTAGCGCCACCAAAGGCTCCAGCTGATACAGCTCTATCCCTAAGACCTATGTCTTGTTGTGCAGACTGTCTGCTTATATCTTCTAATGTTTGCTGTACTACTGCCTGTTCATATGGATCATAAAAACCTTGCGCCATAGATGGATCGTACATCCCTGTAGTACCCATTCCTGTTTGTTCTGCTCTTTGCAATGCACCAAGGCCACCAGCAACAGTACCTGCTCCAGTGCCTATCATTCTTTCTGCTGCTTCTGAGAACCTTCCAGCACCTCTGGCTAAATCAGAACCCTCTCTTTGAAATCCCATGCCTTCTTCAACAGCAGATCTAGCACCCGGTAAATATCCAAAAGCTTCATCTAAAGCTCTCTCTTGTCTACCGAAGAGTCGACCAGCTTCAGTTAGATAAGGTTGATATTCTCCTAGTCGGCCTGCTTGTTGTCGAGCTTGGATTTGTAAAGGAGTAAGCCCAGCAGTTTGCTCGATGGGAATATCTCTGGGTCTAGATATAAGACCTTCGTATTCACCAGGTGCGCCAAAGTAAGATGATAATAATCTACGAGAATAGTCCTCCATGTAAGGAGAAACAAAACTATAACCTGTTTGTGGGGTTGTTATGACCTCTGCTGGAGGTGCTGATTTTGTTTTACTGAGACACATCTTCTATTTATTTCCTATAATACATACCGCCTATCTGGTGAAAGCCTTTCTTGTCAAAAAGTTTCTTAGCTCTTTCTACACCTTCTAGGTTAAAAATGCCAAGAATCAAAGGCTTGTCTTGCTCTTTAGCATAATCTATTACTGCATCTATTAAAAGATGTGACGGTGGGATTTGATCTTTTAAGTTCCTGTATTCAGGCAACACATAAAACCAACCATCGCCAATGTATTGTTCTGCTGACCACCAATAGTCATCTGCTCCTGCAGCAATACTACCAATGATTGTATCACCATCTAGTACATTATACACAATACCCTCAAACAAGAAATGATTTATGTGAGAGGATGCTCTGCCCCATTCAATGGGTGGAGATCCTTCGCCTGACAGAGAATGTTCTGCCCAAAAGTGTTCTGCTAAAAAATCAGCTATGCGTTTACCATTTTCTGGTATAGGTTCTACCTTTTCTAAGGTTAGATTCATACAAGTTGTTTAGCTATTTGTTCTCCAAACTTTTGCATCTTGTACATTTCACGAGCGCCTAATAGTCTTTGCTCGTATTCATCGTTAGGATCTGCGCCAGCCGCTATACCCATGCCTCTTACTGCTGCTGAGTTAGTTACAAACTCACCATCGCTTAACATGGCTGGGATCTGATCACCTCTTTCTCCACCGGGGCCAGTGACAAGCTGATCTCTTTCTACGAAAGTACCATCTTTAGCATACAACTGACTGGCTATTCGCCTAGGCTGTAGATCATCTATAAAGGTAGCTTCTTTTGGAGGCGCTACGAGTGGGGAGAAAGGTACACCTTTGGCTTGTGCATAAATTTTAGATACTTCAGATGGGTAGAATCTATAAACATCTGGTGTTGTGTCTTTAGCATCAATGCTAATACCAGCGCCAGGTGTTGTATCTCTGTAACCCATTGATCTGGCGTAAGCTCCTATGCCTTCTGAAGGTGCGCCATATGCTCTAGCAAGAGCAGTAGCCATGTCTTCTTCTGTGGCTTCGCCTGTATCTATGTCTAAAATATTTTCTAGATAATCGTTAATATCAAAATCTCTAAAATCAAAACCAGCTATACCACCATATTGAAATCTTTGTATTTGAGGTATGCTTGCTTGAGATCCTTTGATTATTTGACCGCCAACCAAAGGAGTGAAATCATTAGAAGCTCCAACCATCTCTAGCATCTCTCCAAAAAGTTTCATTTTTTCTGCATTTTTTTCTTTTTTAACTTTATTAACACTTTCCTCTAAATCATCACGAGCATCATCTTCAGCTGTTCTAGTTGAGTCCATGTAATTTTCATATGCAGACTTATCAATGTTATAAGGGTTGTCTGTGTCGTACTCTATTTCAAATGGCTCTACTTCAAAATCTTCATCAAAGATATCAATGGCCTCGTCTGGAAGACTAGATGGCATATTAATCTTAGGAACATTAATCATCATAGATGGTATGCCACCTCCGGGAACTAAGCCAACAGCATCGCCTGTTGCAAAACCTTCAACCTCTTCTTTTGTTTTTGTGTTGTAAGGTTTTCCCATAAACTCAAAGACTTCATCGCCTCTTTCTCTAGCACGTTTAAACTCTATCTCAAACATTTCTCTAATGCTCATATCAGCTTGTGCTTGACGCCCATCAAAACCTTCTGGTTTAAGGATATCACGCATGTATTCTTGCGTTGGACCAAGACCTGACATAGGAGAACCAATACCACCTCTGATTGCTTCGTAAATTTTTCTAAGGTTATTTTTATCTTGCATTTTCTTTTTGTTTTTTTAGTTCTCGTTCTTGCATTAATATTTTTAATTCATGCCAACGATAAAATCGCTGATTCACATCATCCCAGAACCAGCCTTTATAATCGTATAGTCCTTCCATGTTGTTAATTTATCATAAAGTTAAGGTGATATCACCATTTGTTTGAATACTAACAACTCC
>ERZ807291.1050-NODE-1050-length-45666-cov-85.501502_pt1 | contig 45666 bp, 47 predicted proteins | sample MGYA00521257_ERZ807291 | MGnify/ENA primary metagenome ERZ807291 (study PRJEB31413, sample SAMN03169783) | marine metagenome | biome: Marine; feature: Water; material: Subsurface seawater | place: North Sea | collected 2011-04-28 | depth 1 m m ... | reverse complement strand
AATTATCATTCCAAAAGAGTTTGATGATTTTTACGAATGGACAACTAAACAAATATAAAAACACGTAGAAGATTTTATTTCTGGCTGTTATAAATGGAGGAGTGATAATTATGATGCAATAAAGCATTGGTTCAATTTTGATTGCACAGAAAGGTTTGGAGTTTTTGGAGCAGGCTTAACAGGAAATTTATATGCTTTTTGGATTGATGATGAAGGTGACCAGAAAATTGTTCATTTAGGTTTAGAAGGAGATAATTTACTTGTATTGGGGAATAACTTTATAGAATTCTTACAGTATTTAAGCATTGGATATGATGATACTTGTGTAGATGATTTTAATGCAACCTTTGAGAAAATAAAACAAAAAGATAATGTGGATTTTAAAAAGGTTTCTAAAGAAGATTTAGATGATTATTACAGCCATACAGAATCACTGAGAACGGACGAAGGGATTAAAAAAACATTTGGTGACTTAAGTGGGGCTGATTTAAAAATGCTAAAAGAAATATATAAAAACATAGAAATTCCTGGTACCCAAAAAATGCACAACCAATTGCAAAATCAAATTCCCGCAATCGAAAAGAATCTAGAGAAAGCTGAAAAAATGTTATTGGAATTAAGACAATGGATTTCAAAGCGCAGAAAAAAACACCATCTTTTCTGTTAATGGCAGAAACCTCTACCGGGTTATATGCCAATGGGAAAATCCATCGACACCTAAAGTCCATGTTTTTACCAGCGAAAACATTTGGTTTGATCCCAATGACTATATAAAGTCAGACAAAACAACAGTTTTAATAGATAAAAGAAATCCTAAAAAACACATTGTAGACTTATCTTTTTTACCTGAAATAGCATAATAAGAAATCAAAGTAGAGGAAGATTAATTCCCCAGACCAAACTACAGTTCGATTGTATACTCTTGTCTAACATCTCGTGATGAAGATCCCAATTTAACCGTATAACGCCCTTTTTCAAGCGCCCAATCGTTTTTAGCTTCGTCCCAATAGCGAATGTCCGAAACCGCAATATTGATTTGGAGTTCTTCCGTTGCGTTGGGCTCTAGGGCACTAGTTTTTGCAAACGCTTTTAACTCCTGAAGGGGGCGATCTATCGTCGAATTGGATTTAGAAACATAAACCTGCACAACCTCTTTCCCACTGCGTTTTCCTGTATTTTGAATTTGTACGGAGATCTGTATGCTATCTTTTTCAAGAGTTACGGCCGCAGAACTATATTCAAAATCAGTGTATGAAAGACCATGTCCAAAGGGATAAGCAACATTTAAATCGGCCTTGTCGAAATGACGATAACCAACATAAATTCCTTCTTCGTAGTTCGTATAATCTTTGTTTTTAATTTTCTTCCCTTCGGGTCGTGCCTTTTTATTTCCGAGCATCATATTGTTTATTAGCCCCAGAATTGTTTGCTGCTCTCCATCTTGCGGGAAGTTTTGAGTAGACGCATGGTCGCTTAGATTCACAGGAAAAGTCACTGGAAGTTTCCCACTTGGATTAACGTTTCCACTGAGGAGGTCGGCTGCAGAATTTCCGCCTTCTTGCCCCCCTTGCCACGCCAATAAAACAGCATCCGGTTGGTCTTTCCATGAAGCCGTTTCGATAACCCCACCAACATTCAATACCACAATCAGTTTTTTGCCAGCAGACTGAAATGCTTTTGAAGCGTCAGAGATCATTTTCTTTTCAAGAGTAGTCAACAGAAAATCATCAACTTCAACTCGGTCGCCACCTTCTCCGGCATTTCGACCGATGGTCAAAACACCTACTTCCGATGCCGCTACAATAGCATCCAATTGCTCAGCTGTAAAAGTCATTTCGGGTGGTAAACTGGTATCAAAAGCCGCCCCTAGGCCTTCGGATTTTACAAACTCTTCTGGATGAGCTGCTTTGTGCGTTTCATAAATATTTTTTGCTGTTTCATTAATTGAAAAGCCAACATTTCGCAAGCCTTCTTCAAGCGATATGGTATAGGCTTCATTGACGTCACCAGAGCCCGTCCCGCCAGAAATAAAGTCATAGGATGTGATTCCAAGAAGGGCGATAGTTTTTATGTTCTCAAGGGGCAATGCATTTTCGTTCTTAAGCAACACCATACCTTCTGATGCTGACATGCGCGTAATTTCGGCATGGGCTTTCAAATCTGGGTTATTGCTGAAGGTGGGACGTTTGAGTTTCCCACTTTTAAAAATTAAAGTAAGAATACGACCCGCAGCACGATCAATAATTTTAGAAGACAAACGGCCACCTTCTGAAGCTTCAAGCAAGGCATCCCATTGTTTTTTGGTACCCGGCTCCAACAGATCATTTCCAGCACTTATTTGAGCCGCCGCATCTCTACCTCCAAACCAATCAGTCATCACCAAGCCTTCGAAACCCCAATCGTCTCTTAGAACGTCTGTGAGCAGGTATTCACTTTGTGAAGTATAGGTTCCATTGACCTTGTTGTAAGAAGACATAATGGTCCAAGGTTGCGCCTCACGGACAACAATTTCAAAACCTTTTAGATAAATCTCACGCATCGCTCTTTCAGAAACGATAGCATCGTTGATATCGCGATCGGTTTCTTGATTATTTGTAACAAAATGTTTTACGGAAGTACCCACACCATTCGACTCAATTCCCTTGATAATGGCAGCTCCAATATAACCCGAGAGCACAGGATCTTCGGAATAATATTCAAAATTCCTTCCACAAAGTGGATTTCGATGAATGTTCATACCAGGGCCTAAAATCACATCAATCCCGTATTCTGCTGCCTCTGTACCCATGGCGTTACCGACGGCATAGACCAATTCTTGGTTCCAAGTAGAAGCCAGCAAAGTAGCAATTGGAAATGCGGTACTGTTGTATGTTCGATCTTCTCCTTTTCGTTTGGGTTCAATTCGCAAGCCCGCTGGGCCATCCGATAAATAGACGGTCGGAATACCCAATCTAGGGGTTGCAACCAAGGTTCCTACAGCGCCAGGAATTCCTACGCCAGGTTCGTTTAGTCCGATAGCAGAACCGATTCCAGATCCCTTGAGTAGGTGTATTTTCTCTTCCAAAGTCATTAGAGAAAGCAGGTTCGATACCCGCTTTTCAAGCGGCACCCGTTCGTCTTCATAAACCTCCAAACGCTCATTTGCGTTGAGGTCCAAAAAGCTATGTCCGTCTTGCTGTATTTCTTCAACACTTGCTAGGGTTGTATATTCTGTTTCAAAATCCAAGAAGGTGTTTTTTAAATAGATCGTCGCAGTAACTCCCAAAATAATTAGTACCACGAAGAGTGATCCCAAAACTGCCAACACAACTTTTACCTTTTTCATCATAATCAAATAGTATATATCCACCTAATGTAAGAAAAGGATTGGTGTGCAGCGTAGCACAGATAGATTGGCGAGCTGTTGTGGCATACAAAACACTAATTGCAAGTGTCTTAACTTGCTTTTGTTATCATGTTTTTTTAGATTTGACGGTATTCAACTCCCAAATCGGATATACTTGATGAAAAACCTGCCTTCACACCATCTTTTCGAACCTGCTCTTTTGTGGCAACTGTTTTTGCAGTATGCTCGTCTTTTTGTGCATGAAAGCCAAAATAAAGCGGCGAAAGTGAAAAGGGTTATAAAAGGAGTTTACTTAGGTGAGAGCGATACAATACATGCTGATTTGGTATGTTTTGTTGAACAAAACGGAGCATATAAAAGAAATATACACAACTAGAGGTGTGTATTCACAGTAGTTAGCACCAATTAAAATCAAAATTAATAACATTATGAAAGTCAAAATTTTATTTATTATTATAGTTAGTCTATTATATTTCTCTTGTACTAAAGAAGACGAAATAAATCAATCTAACGAAGCAAACCTATTAAAACTAGAACTAGAATATGAGAATGTTGTTTATCAAACTACAGTGAATGAAACTAATATAACACTTTTAGAAAAGTTACCTTTCGAAACTCAAGAAGTAAGTATTAAAACATTACAAATATCTGATAAAGCGACAATTAATAAAGAAATTGACAATAAATTACAAATAGGTAATAGCCCAATTTTAATAGAAATTATCGCAGAAAATGGAGATAAAAAAACTATCAACTTCTTCTCACAAAGGAAGAAATAGCTACACCAATAATTTCATCTCTATCAAAAGATTTTATTATCGAAGGAGAATCTTTAACAATTGAAGGTAGTAATTTTATGAACAATGATTTTGAAACAAAACTAATCATCAATAATGAAACGTATGACGTAACTCCTATTTCTAATAATCAAATAACTATTGACATATCTAATTTAATGGGGATTGAAAATAGTTCTTTTTCAGTTAAAACATCTGATACAACAAGTGAGTTTAAAAACTTTTTTATAGTTCTAAAAGGATGGTATCAAATAGAAACAGATTTAGAAATATTAAAAGCCTTTATTTTCAACAATACTAATACAATAAATACATTTATAGACACTCAAACTTCATCAACGTCATTTTTTGGAGATACTAGAAATATTAAAGGAAATAGTAGTGGTTATGAAGTTTATACAACCAATACCTCTGGAGTATATAGGAATGATTTCAAAATGTTCAGTAAAGACGTTGGAGTATCTACAGACCCTAATAGTGGTTATTTTACATCAAATGCATTTGAAGAGTCAAAGATGTTTGGAAATTTCAGTGATGATGGAGAATTTGTTATAGAATCTTACATAACACATATTGATGTTAATAGTAGTATTATAGTTAACTGTTGTGGTGCTCATATAATGACTAATGATAAAGGGGAGACAAGCAGTAGTTCTAATGCATCAGAGCAACTCTTTTCAGAAGACAGATTACGAGTTAAAGCATATGGAAAAGGTTCTGACAATTATTTTTATGAATTTGGTATAGATATAGGTTCAAGTCCTTTTAAGAATTATGTAATTAAGTCTATCAATGGTTTTAATAATTGGGAACTTGTAAATAATTCAGTTAATCAAAATTTTGGAGGTAAAACTCGTTTTGTTGATTTTGATTTAATTTTTAACAAAACAAGTAATGATGAACTCCAAACAAGTAATGATTTAACAAATTCTTGGAATATAATAAAAAATAATGTTCAATCCTTTTTCATTAAAGATAGAACTAATTGGTTCATTGTTTCAAATAATAATTTATATTCTACAAGTGATTCAGGAATAAATTGGAATTTAGAATTAGAACTTCCAACATATTCAGAAGTTAATTATATGTCTTTTGCAACTAACAAAATGTTATTATCAGGGAAAAATATATTATATATTAAATATGAATAACTGGTGATAACAAAAAACTGAGCTAAAAAACAACTCTTTTCTCAAAAAATTTTAGGCAATAGTATTCTGGGCTTAATTGTACAATTAAGCAATTTATGTTTCCTATTTTTTGATTTCACTTACTACGCAACCTCAAATATTGACACAAAAGTCGAATCATAAGGATGCCCCAATTTTGCAATCGCAAATGCCTGTATATAATTAATTACTAGTGCGAGATACTTTATGATAATTCTAGTGGATTTTCTATGTTGATTTTACTAATCTAGATGCTTGAGAAATGCAAACCATCCACCAAACCCCACAAAAACTCCCACTCCTTCCTCAGACCCACCCTTTTTTTCTTTCCAACAAATACCACCCTTGATTCCTCGAGACTTTTTATCTTTGCCGAGTTAAAAAGAAACAGATGAATATTTTGATCATTGGCGGCGGCGGACGCGAACACACGATTGCATGGAAATTGGAGCAAAGCCCAAACAGCGGGAAACTTTTTGTAGCCCCTGGAAATGCAGGCACCCACGAAATCGCAACCAACCTAGCCCTTGGTGTAACTGACTTTGAAGGCATCAAACAAGCCGTACTCGACAACAGTGTCGGGATGGTTATTGTTGGTCCAGAAGATCCGTTGGTCAACGGGATTCACGATTTCTTTTTGGCAGATGCACAACTACAAGGAATTACCGTAGTGGGCCCACAGCAAGCAGCTGCAACCTTGGAGGGAAGTAAAGAATTCGCCAAAGAATTCATGAAAGCCCACAACATCCCTACGGCGCAGTACGATAGTTTTACTGCCGAAACGGTAGAAGCAGGCTGTCGCTTTTTAGAAACAATGAAGTCGCCTTATGTGCTTAAGGCAGACGGTTTAGCTGCCGGGAAAGGGGTTTTGATTATCGAAGACCTTGCCGAAGCACAAGACGAATTACGTCAAATGTTGGTTGGAAAAAAATTCGGTGCAGCTTCACAAAAAGTAGTGATCGAAGAATTTTTGGACGGAATAGAACTCTCTTGTTTTGTATTGACTGACGGGAAAAACTATCTCACCCTTCCAATGGCGAAAGACTACAAACGCATAGGCGAAGGCGATACCGGGCTGAATACCGGAGGGATGGGAGCAATATCTCCAGTATCTTTTGCCTCAGCTGAATTCATAAAGAAAATTGAAGATCGGGTGATCAAACCCACCATGGATGGTTTTCAAAAAAGCAACCTACCCTTTCAAGGCTTTGTTTTTATTGGGCTGATAAAGGTTGGCGACGATCCGTTTGTGATTGAGTATAACGTCCGTATGGGAGATCCCGAAACGGAAGTTGTATTTCCACGAATTCAGAACGATTGGGTAGAACTTTTCCAAGCGGTTGGAACACAAACACTGGACCAACATCAGCTACAAATAGACCCACGAACAGCAACCACGATCATGGCCGTTTCGGGAGGATATCCCGAGGCATATGAAAAAGGGAAAACAATTACAGGCATTGAATCTGCGGAAGATAGTGTAGTCTTCCACGCCGGTACACAAATGGAATCGGGAGTTGTAAAAACCTCAGGAGGAAGAGTGTTGGCGGTAACCTCTTTTGGAGCAGACCACAAGGAAGCCTTGTCTAAATCCTATGAAACATTAGAGAAAATTGACTTTGATGGGATGTACTACCGAAAAGATTTAGGTTTCGATTTATAGAAACGAGTGTGCAGAAGGATCTTTGTTCTCTTCTCCTTTGTCGTTAAAAATCTTAAGTTGGATGGTCCAATAAACCAAAAGCGAAAAGATCACGATTGCAAAGCCCCAGTTGATGATGTTTGCCAACCACCAGTTGCTTAATTCAAGTTCTCTTAGGATGTCATGCGGTAAAAACAAGACCTTCTCAAATAACCATGCAATTGCTTCAAATAATTCTTTCATTGGATCAGTATATAAATTTCGTTGCAAATTTATAAAAAGCAAAGGGGAATCCAAGACTTTTGATTGATTTAGTCTAAAAAAGAGTCCGCTTGTCTAAGCTTTCACTCCAAACCAATAGTCTAGGAGTTTTTAAATTGGCTTCGTATACTTCTGAAAACAAAGATGAGGAGTTCTTATTCTAAAAAAGTACTTTTAAAAATAAAAACAACTTGTGTTTGCGCCTGCAAAGTTTAGATTAAAGTCCAGAAGAAAAATTGAACTACATCAAGATTTGGCTTGAAAAGCGTTATAATTAAAGTGAATTTACAGGAATAAACACAAGCTGTAAAGAACATTGTTTTACCTTTAGATCGTGAGCCTTTGAGCACATAAAATAAATTTCACAATAGTACAACCATGTTTACAAGAGTCTTCGGGAAAACCTCTTTTTGGAGTTATTTAATTGCTTTTTCAGTGCTAATTGCTGCTGTGTTCTGGCATCATGAAGTAGTAGAAGAGCAAAATATAAATGATGCAAATACTTTTAGATCGATCGTAATTGGCATTCTTGCGGTAATTAGCCTTTTGTGTGTAGAGTGGACTGTAAGAAGGCAAATGCTATTTGGAAAAGGCAGCTACCACTTGCTTGTTTTTGCTTTATTTTTCTGGATTTTACCAATCAACAGGTGGGATATTTGGCTTTGGTTTGCCTCCTTGTTTTTTTGGTTTAGTTTTCTACAAATCATACAAATGGACGGGAATTTTAATTCCAAAAAAGCAGTTTTTAATGCTGGTTTTTGGCTCGTTTTTGCTGTTTTTTTTAAAGTAGACTTCATTTACTTTTCCTTAACCATGTTTTTAATACTCTTTTTTAAGGGGCAATTGAACTACAAAAACATAGTACTATTCTTTCTTCCAGCTTTTTGTATCTCCATAATTTGGCTGATGTTGCTTGTTTTGATTCCTTCCTTCCCTTCTTGGGAAACACCCCTTTTTACACCCCTGAAATTTTCCTTCTTAAGAAGCGAAAAACTTGCAGATAGCTTGAGTTTTATTTTCGTACTACTTACAGCCATAGTCGTTGTGTTGAAACATTTAAAAAACGTGTTTCACAACAGTAATAAAAGCAGGAACAATATTTATAACATGATTTTACTCTTGGTTTCGGCATTTGTAATTACCTTGTTTGGAGGTGAAGGAAATGTAATTTCTTGGGTTTCTTTGTTGATGATAATTGCGGTTTTATCGACCCAATATTTTGAATTCTTTACTAAAAAATGGCCTGTTGAATTGTTCTTTGTCTGCTGTATGGGGATTATCTTTCAGGATCAAATCCTAGCCATTTTCAATTAATTCGGACACTTAGGATTTAAAACCACTTGCGTTACCCGTTGCGTTGAAAGTATTCTAGAACTGATGAATATACCGGAAACAAAAGTGTTTGACTACAGAATTTCTAAACAGACAATATCGTTTTATAAGCTTATACGCCTTTCTGGATCACAGGAGTGTTACTGCTGCTACACAAAAATTCTTTGAAACGCATAGCAAACTTCGAAACGGTCAATAACTTTAGACCTATACCTCGTCGTAATTAACAACCACTTTTGCTGAGGTTGGTACCGCTTGACAAGTGAGCACTAAACCTTCTGCAACTTCTTCGTCTGTCAAAATCTGGTTGTTTGCCATGGTAGCAGAACCTTCGGTTATCTTCGCAATACAACTACAACAAACGCCGCCCTGACAAGAATAGGGCACATCAATTTTTTCATTCAACGCCGTATCTAAAATGGTATTACCAGCCTTTGCTTTTACAGTATTGGTTGCATCATCTGCAATGATTTCTATCGTAATTTCATCTAAAGAAGAATCGGTGGGAGCTATTGTTTCTGTAGCTTTTGAAGCAGTAAAAAGCTCAAAATATACTTGAGTCTCTTCAATGGAGTTTTTCAAGAGGGTATCCTTTACATCCATAATCATGGCCTCGGGTCCGCAAAGGTAAAAAGCAGTTGAAAGTTGCCCTGTGTTCTTGAGGGCATACTTTACAATACTTGAGTCGATACGACCAAAGCGACTTCCATCTTCATTCGCTTGACTGAAGATCCAAAGGATTTTTAATTGCGCAGGATATGTTGTCTCCAGATTTTTTAACTCGGTATAAAAAAGAGTTTTTTCAGGAGTTTTATTTCCATAAACTAAGGTAAAGTGAGTGTCACTACCAGCTTCTAACGCTGATTTTAGAATCGAAAAGATGGGTGTAATTCCACTTCCCGCTGCAAAAGCAGTAACATTCTTAGCCTCTGTGTTATATACAAAACGACCTTCGGGTACGCTCACTTCTATGCTGTCGCCAAGTTGAAGGCTTTGAGTTGCATAGGTCGAAAAAAGACCATCGGGGATGCGTTTAATTCCCACCTCAAGTGTCCCTTCGGATGGAGCTGAACACAAAGAATAGGATCTCCGTACTTCTTCTCCTTTAATAGATGCCTTTAGGTTGATGTATTGTCCAGAGCGATATTGAAACAGGTTTTGTAAAGAAGTTGGAATTTCAAAACCAATACTTGACGCCTCATTCGTAAGGGTCTTGATGCTATTGATTTTGAGCGTATGAAATGCAGCCATTGTTTTTTTGTACAAAAATAAAAAACCTCAAGAACTCCACGTCAATTTGTAACATTATTTATATTTATTATACAAATCAATTAAAGACCTTACCCATGCCGACATCTCTGTTTCAACTTAGCCGCAAAAAATTCATGCGCGCCCCCCAATTGGAAGCCAAATTGGCCATCAAGATTCTGATGGGCTTTGTTGTTCTATATTTTGGAGGCTCTCTTTTATTTGCAGGAATTGCGGTCTACCCTATTTTGAGTGACCTGCTTCCCGAACGAGATGCCATTTCCGTTATCAACAGTGTTTTGGTGCTGATTTTTATTTTGGAACTGATCATTCGGTATTTTTTACAGCAACTTCCAGTAACAGAAATCAAATCTTTTTTATTGCTTTCTATACCCAAAAAACGAATCATTCGCAACGTATTGTTCCGATCCTTGTTGTCTGTATACAACGCGATTCCTGTTTTGTTTTACTTACCGATCAGTATTTCCATGTTCCAAGACGATTACGCTCTTGGGCAGGTCATTGCTTGGTGGGTAGCCGTCACGGCATTTTCTCTCTGCCTAAACTTCATCTCTTTTTTAGCCAATAAAAACAATAAAGCTTTAGCCGGCTTTGTGATTCTAATAATCCTCCTTTACCTAAGCGAAAGCTATATGGATTTCGAAACCCTCCGCGCTGTGGGTTACTTTTTTGATGCATTAATAATGCAACCTTTGTGGGTTTTAGTTCCGCTTGGGATCTTTGTTTTACTCTACCAAATAACTTTTAGTTTCTTAAAAAAGAACCTCAATTTAGAAGGTGCTCTTGCTGCTAAAAAAGAGGTGGCAAATGCTGGGCGTTACGACTTTTTGGATGTATTTGGAAGCCACGCCTTTTTTCTAAAAAATGACCTCCGCCTTATTGTACGGAATGTGCGACCGAAAAATATTGTACTGATGTCTTTCCTTTTTCTTTTTTATGGATTATTCTTTTTCACCCAAGACAATCAACCCGAATCATTATTGGTATTTGCTTCTATTTTTATCTCGGGAGGATTTTTACTTACCTACGGGAACTATGTCCCAGCTTGGGACAGCGAATATTATGCTTTTTTGATGACCCAAAACCTATCCTATAAAAAATACTTAGACTCCAAATGGCGCCTCATGACTTTTGCTGTAATAGTTTCTACGGTACTGTCGTTACCCTATTTGTATTTTGGAGTCAAAACTTATCTCATGATCCTCTCTGGTGCAGCCTTTAATATTGGGCTTGGAACTTGGATTACATTATATGGGGGGCTACTGAACAAGCAACCGTTAAAACTCAATGTAAAGGCAAAAGCCTTTGAAAACACCCAAGCATTTTCTGGAAAGATGATGTTAATGATCTTTCCTAAAATGGTTCTTCCCGTTTTACTTTATATCATTCCGGCAACCCTTTTTAATCCAACTGCAGGATATATAACGCTCGCAGCGACTGGAGTTTTAGGAATTGTTTTCAAAAATCAAATTCTAACCCAAATGGTGAAACTTTTCGCAAAACAAAAGCACGAAATGCTACAAGCCTTTACTCAAAAATAAACCCATGATTACAGTTAATTCACTCACAAAGTCCTACGGCGAAATCACCGTTTTGAATATTGATCAACTTGAAATTCCAAAAGGCCAATGTTTTGGACTTGTCGGGAATAACGGAGCAGGAAAAACGACCTTCTTTAGTCTTCTTTTGGATTTAATCAAAACGTCAACCGGTGAGATTATATCGAATGACATTGCAGTAGCCCAAAGCGAAGAATGGAAAAGTTTTACGTCAGCATTCATCGACGATTCTTTTTTGATTGGCTATCTAACCCCTGAAGAATATTTTTATTTTGTTGGAGAACTCAGAGGAATTGATAAAGCAGCAGTAGATCTTTTTTTAGAAACCTATGTCGATTTTTTCAATGATGAAATTTTAAACCAGAAAAAATATTTGCGCGATTTTTCGAAAGGAAACCAAAAGAAAGTGGGCCTTATTGCAACCTTTATTGGCAGCCCTAAAGTGGTTATTCTGGACGAACCCTTTGCTAATCTTGATCCAACTACCCAAATACGATTGAAGCAACTCATCAAGGCCGAAACAGAGAAACGAGAGCTTACGTTGTTGATTTCGAGTCATGATCTAAACCATGTTACCGATGTTTGTAATCGCATTGTTTTACTCGAACGAGGTGCCGTAATTATGGACAAAGAAACCACCGCCAAAACACTTCAAGAATTAGAAGACTATTTTTCTGCCTAGGCATATACTAAAAGCTTATAATTTAAGTTATTAGTATACATCAAATTGCAATTGAAAACTGGATTAAAATTTAGCGTTTTTTGCCTTGTCCTCATTGGGATTGGGAGCTGCTCTACTCAAAAAGATCGTTTTTTGAATAGAGAATACCATAGCCTGAACACTAAATTCAACGTTTTATTTAACGGAGAAGAAGCATTAGACATTGGTTCAGCTATTCTTGCGAGTCAAGCTCAAGATAATTTTTTAACCACACTTCCTGTAGAATTGATTACTCTCGATGGTGAGGATGAAAACGCAACGGCTTCTATTCCAAGTTTTATTCGAGCAGAAGAAAAAGCCGTAAAAGCCATTCAGAAACACTCCATGAGTTTCAATGGAAAACAAAAGAACGATCAGATTCATAAAGCGTATTTACTCCTTGGAAAAGCGCGCTATTACGATCGACGTTTTTTGCCTGCATTGGAGGCTTTTAATTTTCTTTTGGGATTAAATTCAGATGCAGATGTTTTCTATGAAGGAAAACTATGGAGAGAAAAAACAAACCTCCGCCTAGGGAATGATGAATTAGCAATTTCAAATCTGAAACCTTTAGCAAATAATATTCCTAAAAAAAACAAGCTTTTTGCTGCAGTCAATGCAACTTTGGCACAAGCTTTTTTGAATATTCAGGCAATCGACTCGGGACTTAAGTACATCCAAAGAGCCGCCGCATTTGAGCGAAAAAGAATCATTCAAACTCGATATCGATTCATCGAAGCGCAGCTTTTTGATCAATTGAACCAAAAAGATTCTGCACAGTTAGCATTCAATTCTATTGTCGATTTAAAACGAAAAGCGCCCCGTTTATATTGGATGCACGCAAAGCTGAATGCCCTGCGAATTCAGGCGGAACGCAGTGGTGAGAGCCCAGAAAAAGCCCTTGAAAAATTGAGTGCTGCTTTTGAAAACGAAAACTTCACCCATTTAATATACCGTCAAATGGCACAATATCACCTTTCAAAGGGGCGGGATAGTTTGGCAAAACAATTTTACAATAAATCATTAAAAGCTCCGGGGATAGATCGACCCACGCGACGACAAAATTATCGCGATCTAGCAGATGACGCTTTTACTCGCGGACATTATGTAGATACGGGTGCTTATTTGGACAGTCTGCTGGGGCAATTTCCGCAAGAAAGTAGACAAAAAACAATCGTTTCACTAGAACGCGAGGGGCTTCAAGAGGTGATCGGTTTTGAAAAAACCATACGAGAAACCGACAGTATTCTTACACTCTCCGCCATGATTCCTGAAGAGCAACTGGCATTTTATCAAAAAGCGATTGACACCAAAAGAGCAAAAGAATTAGCGAAAATAGAATTAGAAAAGAAACCTCTATTTAATGTTTTGAACCGCTCAAACGGGAAGCGATTTTACTTTTACAATGAAAACTTAGTTGTGCTCGGTAAACAACAGTTTGCTTCTAATTTTGGTAACCGTCCCAATGCTGATAATTGGAACCGTCTCGAATCTTTGAATGGTGCTTTTGCTTCAAACGAAGGGGAGGCCAATAACACCAATGATAATTCAACTATAGTAAAAGAAAACGCACAAGCCTTTGTCGATCTTCTACCAACCGATCAAACGTTTTTAGACAGCCTATCCGTTCTAAGAAATCAAGCGTATTTGGAAGTAGGGGTTTTGTATAAAGAGAAATTTAAAAACTATGAGCTGGCAAGCGATCGCTTGAAAAACGTACTAGTCAATAACCCTAAAGAAAGCCAAGAACTAAACGCTTGGTATCATTTGTATAAAATGAATGTGTTGAGGAACCCGAAGCTAGCGCTCGTGTATGAAGATAAGATTATAAAGCAATATCCAGAATCGCGATTTGCACGTATTATAAAAGATCCAGAAAACTTTAAACTACTTCCCAATGAGACTCCATCGATTCGATACGAAGCTTTGTACGCCTTGTTTTTAGAACAGCAATATGAAGAAGTTTTGGTACAAGGAGACGACCTTCTTGTGATTTTCAGTGGCACGCCCATGGTTTCTAAGGTGGCTCATTTAATGGCCAATGCAACTGGGCGTTTGGATGGGATCGAGGTTTGGAAAGAACAACTTCAAAGCCTCATTGACATTTATCCAAATTCCGAAGCCGCCGCTCAGGCAAAGCAAACCCTGGCCTACATAGCAGCAAATGAACAAGCAGAAGAACCAGACAAAGTATATTTGAATTACAAATGGATTTTTCCTGTTTTGAAAGAAAACCAAGAACAGATACAGCAACTTACATCCATCGTTACCCAGACATTAGAAACGGGCGGAATATCCCACGGAAACCTATCATTAGAAGTTTATAATAGAGACTATATTTTTCTTATTGTTAATGATTTAAGGCAACAACCAACCCTCGATGTTAAACCCCAAGGCGAAACTCCCACGGAACTATTAACTACAATTTCAAATAAATTTGTAGTTTTGTCATCCCAATACAAAGATATTCAATTGTTTAAAAGCTGGAATACAGTACAAAAAAATACAGATTATGAAAAATAGTGAAATTAACGGACAACCCAATCGAATTGAAAAAAGCACTGTCATTACGGGAGATATTGTTTCACAAGCAGACTTTCGAATAGACGGTACTTTAGAAGGATCGATTAAAACCTCCGGGAAAGTTGTTATTGGGAAAGATGGCGTTATCAATGGTGTTATCATCTGTTCTTTTGCTGATATCGAAGGAAAGTTCAACGGAAAGCTTGAAGTTAAAGAAAGCCTTTCTTTAAAAGCTTCTAGTCAACTCGAAGGAGAAGCTGTAATTGGAAAACTTATTGTAGAATCTGGAGCTATCTTTAATGCAAAGTGCTCTATGCGTTCTTCTTCAGATGTAAAATCGATCAATAAAGGCATTGAAAAAACAGCCTAACCGTTGGCTTATTTTCTCCTCTCTAGCAATTCAAATTGCTCTGGTGGTATACGTTGCCATTAAAGGTGGTCAGTGGCTGGATGGTTATTTTAACACCCAAAGCAATTTTTGGGCTTTGGTGCTTTCTGCTTTTGGAATTGTAGTCATCTTAGTGCTTATTCAAAACCAATCGAAAAACCTAAACGACTCTTGAAGTTCAACCTTTCATTTCTTTTTGTCCTTGTATATGGAATCACGTTGTTTCTGCATTTAAGTATTTTGTATCTTTTTGACCTCCCACTTTGGGAACATCAATTGCCTCTGAGCTATGTGTCGAATTTTGTTTTAGCAGCCTCGATCGTTTGGCTACTTTTAAGCGTTTTTGAAAAGAATAAAGACCAGGTAAGCTTTCTGTTTATGGGCATCAGTTTATTCAAGTTTATTTTGTTTTTTGTCTTTTTCTATCCAGCTTATAAAGCCGATAGTGTCGTTCAAAAAATGGAAGTTCTAACCTTTTTTATTCCCTATTTTGTTGGCTTGTCTTTAGAAACAGAAATTTTAGTTCAAAAATTAAATAAAATATAAGAGGTAAGAGTTTCTCTTTTTAATGTAAAGCATTACATTTGCATCGCATTTCTAGAAACAATGAGCAAAACTACAACCTTGATTTTATTTAAGAAAAAAAGTTTATTTTTAATAGCATTACTCTTCGCTGGGGGCCTATTTGCTAAGGAAAACGAACAGAATCAAGAGAATCTTTCTGCCAAAGAAATTCAAAAAAAGGAGATCAAAGAATACATCATGCATCATTTGCAAGATTCATATGATTTCAGTTTGTTTTCTTACACTACAGACACAGGCGAACATGTATACATTGGCGCACCACTTCCAATTATTCTTTGGGACAATGGCCTTAAGGTGTTTTCTTCTTCCAAATTTCATCACGGAGAGACGGTAGCTGAGGTCAACGGAAACCACTATGCAATAATTCACAACAAGATATACAAAACGGATGCCGCTGGAACGATTACCTACGACGAAGAGCATCACACAACCAACATAGCTCCTTTAGATTTTTCTATTACAAAAGGAGTAGTGAGCATTATGTTTACTTTTCTGCTGATGTTTTTCTTATTCAAGAACCTTGCAGACTCCTATGCAAAGAACGGAGGAATAGCATCGGGAGCGGGACGTTTTTTCGAGCCTATTGTGCTTTACATTCGAGATGACATCGCAATCCCAAACATTGGAGAAAAAAAATATCGCAAGTATATGAGTTTTTTATTGACGGTATTTTTCTTTGTATGGTTTCTAAACATGTTGGGATTAACTCCCCTAGGAATTAACGTTACCGGTAATATTGCAGTTACTTTGTGTTTAGCGCTAATAACGTTTTTATTGACTAATTTAACAGGAACAAAAGACTACTGGCTTCATATTTTTGATCCATTAGGAAGCACCATGAAGTGGTACGCAAAAGTTCCTTTGTATATAATTTTGATTCCGATAGAAGTTTTAGGAATTTTCATCAAACCATTTTCTTTATTAATTCGACTGTATGCCAACATGCAAGCGGGTCATATAGTATTGATGAGTTTGATTGGGTTAATGTTTATTTTTAAAAGTTGGTTAGGTAGTCCATTGTCCTTTGGATTAGCCTTTGCAATTTCTTTAATTGAAGTTTTAGTAGCATTGCTACAAGCCTATATATTTACGATGTTATCAGCGCTTTACTTTGGCTTTGCCTCAGAGGAGCACGAGCATCACAATGAAATTGAAGCGCATTAAGCGTTTCTTTAACGAGAGTGTTTAATTTAATATTTACAATTATGGAAATTCCAGTAATGGTAGGAGCAGGATTGGTTGTTATCGGTGTCGGTATTGGTATCGGTAAAATTGGTGGGTCAGCAATGGATGCGATCGCACGTCAACCTGAAGCTTACGGAAAAATTCAAACAGCGATGTTAATCGCCGCTGCATTGATCGAAGGGATTGGTTTTGCTGCACTTTTTGCAGTAAGCTAAAACAGTTTTAAAGCTGCAATGGTTGGTTGCAGCTTTATTTTAAGTATTGATTAAACCATAAAATTATAAAATGGAAAAATTATTAGGAGAATTTTCTTTAGGGCTCTTTTTCTGGCAAACATTGTTGTTTGTAGCACTATTATTATTACTCAAAAAATTTGCTTGGAAGCCCATTTTAGATGCGGTTAACGAACGCGAAACATCAATCAAAGATTCTTTGAGCGCTGCTGAAAAAGCACGTCGTGATATGGAAGCGGTTCAAGCAGATAATAAACGAATACTAAAAGAAGCTCGTGCAGAACGCGACGCCCTTTTAGCAGAAGCAAAGACAGCAAGTGTTCAAATCGTGAATCAAGCGAAAGAAGATGCTAAAGCTGCTGCAGATAAAATTACAGCTCAGGCGCAGGAAACTATTCAAAATGAAAAGATAGCTGCAATCAATGAGTTAAAAGGTCAAGTAGCTTCTTTGTCTATTGATATTGCAGAAAAAGTACTACAAACTGAATTGAAAGATAAAGCAACTCAAGAACAATTGGTAACCCAATTGGTTAAAGAAATTGCTGTAAAATAATTCCATGAAAAACAACCGTGCCGCACTTCGTTACGCAAAAGCAGCTTTAAGTATTGCACTTGATCAAGGCACAGCCGATGCATTTGAGCAAGATATGATAGGCATTGTCGAGGTTTGTTCTGCAAACAAAGATTTCATTGCCTTCTTGGAAAACCCTATTCTTTCTACTGAAATCAAAAAAGAAACAGTTGCAAAGGTGTTTACTTCACTCTCTGAGGGCAGCAAACGTCTAATTGATTTGTTAGCAACAAACAACCGAATCAATTTATTGGATCAGGTTGCAGAGCAATTCATAGCAATATATCAAGTTCAACAAGGGAAACAAACAGTACGTGTTACTACTGCAGTTCCTTTGACAGCAACTTTAGAAGAAACCATATTAAGTAAAGCTAAAGAGTTGTCTTCAGCCAAACTTACCCTAAGCAGTGTAGTAGATCCATCCATTATTGGAGGGTTTATTTTACGCATAGGAGATTTACAATACAATGCAAGTGTAGTTCAGAAATTAGACACACTTAAAAGAGAATTGACACAAACTAATTATAGCGCTTAAATAGATACTATGGCAGCAATTAAACCCGCTGAAGTTTCAGCAATTTTAAAAAACCAACTCGCAGGATTTGAAGCAGCAGCTTCATTAGACGAAGTTGGAACCGTTCTTCAAGTAGGAGATGGAATCGCACGTGTATACGGACTTTCTAATGCTCAATATGGAGAATTAGTTCGTTTTGATTCTGGATTAGAAGGAATGGTTTTGAACCTTGAAGAAGATAATGTAGGAGTAGTGCTTTTAGGCCCTTCTAAAGAAATTTCTGAAGGAGATACCGTGAAGCGTACCGAGCGTATTGCTTCGATCAAGGTTGGAGAAAGTATTGTTGGCCGTGTGGTTGACACGCTTGGAAATCCAATTGATGGAAAGGGAGCTCTTGAAGGTGAATTATATGAAATGCCCCTAGAGCGTAAAGCACCAGGAGTAATTTATCGTCAGCCAGTAAACGAACCAATGCAAACGGGAATCAAGTCTATTGACGCGATGATCCCTGTAGGTAGAGGACAACGTGAATTGGTAATTGGTGACCGCCAGACTGGTAAAACTACCGTTTGTATTGACACCATTTTGAATCAAAAAGAATTTTACGATGCAGGAGAACCTGTATATTGTATTTATGTAGCGATTGGGCAAAAAGCTTCTACCGTTGCAGGAATTGCAAAAGTATTAGAAGATAAAGGAGCATTAGCATACACTACAATAGTAGCTGCAAATGCATCTGATCCAGCACCAATGCAAGTATACGCACCTTTCGCAGGAGCAGCTATTGGAGAGTTTTTCAGAGACACTGGTAGACCCGCTTTGATTGTTTTTGATGATTTATCAAAACAAGCCGTTGCTTATCGTGAAGTATCGTTATTGTTACGTCGCCCACCGGGACGTGAAGCGTATCCTGGAGATGTATTTTATCTTCACTCCCGTTTATTAGAACGTGCAGCAAAAGTTATTGCTGATGATGATATCGCAAAAGGAATGAATGACTTGCCTGATTCCTTAAAAAGTATTGTAAAAGGAGGAGGTTCACTAACCGCACTCCCTATTATTGAAACACAAGCAGGAGATGTTTCTGCTTATATTCCAACCAATGTAATTTCTATTACGGATGGACAAATCTTCTTAGAGTCAGATTTATTTAACTCGGGTGTTCGTCCAGCAATTAACGTAGGGATTTCAGTATCTCGAGTTGGAGGTTCAGCACAGATTAAACCAATGAAAAAAGTTTCAGGTACATTGAAACTAGATCAAGCACAGTTCCGTGAATTGGAAGCCTTTGCTAAGTTTGGATCTGACCTAGATGCTGCAACTTTAAACGTAATTGAAAAAGGACGTCGTAATGTTGAGATCTTGAAACAAGCTCAAAACGATCCTTTTACAGTAGAAGATCAAACGGCGATTATCTATGCAGGCTCAAAAAACTTGTTGCGATCGGTACCCGTAGACCAAGTAAAAGCTTTTGAAAAAATCTATATCGAAGTATTGAACAGCAAGCACCGTGGCGTTTTAGACACAATCAAAGCTGGAAAATTAACAGATGAGGTTTTAGATACTCTAAACAGTGTTGCAAAAGAAGTAGCAGCTCAATTCGAATAAACGACCACCAGTATGGCCAATTTAAAAGAGATACGTAATAGGATTGCATCGGTTTCATCGACCATGCAAATCACCTCTGCCATGAAAATGGTATCTGCAGCAAAGCTCAAAAAAGCTCAAGATGCAATTACGGCGATGCGACCTTATTCGGATAAACTCACAGAGTTGATCCAGAACCTAAGCGGATCTATCGATGGGGATACTCAAAACCAATTTACAGAACAACGTCCGGTTCAAAACGTTTTAATCATTGTGATTACGTCTAACCGGGGTCTTTGCGGAGGATTCAATTCAAATATTGTAAAAGAAGTTTCTAAGAAAATCAAGACAGAGTACGCGAACAAAAACGTAAATCTAATTACCCTTGGTAAAAAAGGAAATGATATTTTACAAAAGTCCTTTACTGTAGCGAATAACAATAATGAAATCTTCGATGAACTAACTTTCTCGAATGCAAGCGACATCGCAGATGCATTTATGGAAGCCTTTACAGACAAGCAGTACGATACGATTGAAGTGGTCTATAACCGCTTTAAAAACGCCGCTACGCAGATTGTAACCACAGAAACACTACTGCCTATTGTTTCAGTGTCAGACGAAGAAGTAACTTCAGATACGGATTATATTTTTGAGCCTACCCAAGAAGACATCGTAAACGAATTATTACCAAAAAGTATAAAAATGCAATTATTCAAAGCCCTGCGGGACTCTTTTGCGAGTGAACACGGAGCACGAATGACAGCAATGCACAAAGCAACCGATAACGCAACTGAATTGAGAGATCAGCTCAAGCTGACCTATAACCAAGCGCGTCAAGCATCGATTACCAATGAAATCCTAGAAATCGTTGGAGGAGCAGAAGCCCTGAATTCCTAATTTTTTTAGAGTAACATTTTGAATCAACCCCTCTTTTGAGGGGTTTTTTTATGCTCAGGTTTGACCCGAAATTCACAGAACACACTAAATTTTCATATGATTTCTTGGTGGAACTTGCTCCTTCTCCCTTTGAATAAATGTTAAAAAACTGCAAAAATAGTTACTTAACTATAAAAACAGTTTACATTTGAGTAGTTCAAAAACAGACACATGAAGAAATTAACCAACAAAGAAGAAGAGCTTTTAAAGATCCTCTGGCGTTTAGAAAAAGCATTTGTCAAAGAAATTCAAGCAGAATTTAAGACAGAACCGCCTCATTACAACACCCTTTCTACACTTGTTCGTAACCTCGAAGACAAAGGCTATGTCACCCATAAGGCCTACGGAAACACCCACCAATACGCTCCTTTGATTTCTAAAGAAGATTACCGCAGTCGTTTTATCAACAGCACGCTGGACGACTACTTTAGCAGTTCCTACAAAAGCCTAGTAACCGCTTTTGCTCAAGAAGAAAAAATAAGTGTCGATGAATTAAAAGAAATTATCACACACATAGAAAATCAAAAATAATGGAAGCCCTACTCCAATATCTTATCAAAAGTGCCGCTGTTTTAGCCTTGTTTTTTATATGCTTTAAAACATTGCTCAGTAACGAAACCTTTTTTACCACCAAAAGAGTTTATCTCCTTGTCGGGGTGCTCAGCTGTTTACTCCTTCCTTTTGTGGTGATCACAAACTACGTAACGATAGACCCTATACCTTTAGATTGGAATAATCTTCCTCTTGTTTCTCAAACTCCACAAACAACAAACCTTACAACTTGGGATTGGAAAACAACTCTGTTTCAAACCTACAGTATTGGAGTTCTGATAATGGTCATTCGACTACTATATCAAGGCTATTCTGTTGGTCGCATAATCCATTCTGGAATCAAACATCGAGAAGCAGGTTTTACTCACGTGCAAGTGGATCAAAAGGTTTTACCTTTTTCGTTTTTCAATTATATCGTTTACAATCCACGTTTGCATGCCGCGACTGATCTCGACACCATCCTAAAACACGAAAAAGAACACTGTAAGCAAAGACATAGTTTGGATGTAATTGCAGTTCAGCTTTTTTTAATCTTTCAGTGGTTCAATCCTTTTGCATGGTTGTACCAAAAAGAAGTAGCTCAAAACATAGAATATGCTGCCGATGAAGCAACGCTTCGTGGAGTTCATTCCAAAAAAGAATACCAGTACATACTCTTAGATCTTGCCGTTGGAAGACAAAACCTAGCCATCACCAACCCCTTTTATAATTCATTAATTAAAAACCGAATCTTTATGTTAAACAAGAAAAAATCTACATCAAAAAATCTTTGGAAAATTCTTCCAATTGTACCCTTAACAGTTCTGTTTGTTTTCGCTTTCAATACTCAAACCATAGCCCAAGTAAAACAAACTAAGATTGAACAGAAAACCAATGTTATTGTCGCTGAAATCAATGAAAACAGTACCGATGCTTCGCTAGAAAAAAAGGTTCAATTTTTTAAAGAAAAAGCAATTGAATTAGACTTTAAACGTATAAAACGGAATCGAGCAGGTGAGATTATAAGCATCAGAGCAAGCTACGAAAACGGAACAGGGTCAAAAGGTCAATATGCTGTCAACGGAACCGATCCTATAAGCCCGTTCAACTTTGGTATTGAGCTTGATGGTGATGAAATTATTCGAGTTGACTTCCAAGGCAATGCACCAGTCCCACCAGCTCCTCCGACACCCCCAACATATAAGAAAGTAAAACAGAAACATAAAACAGTAAAACACAGTAAAGCGCCGAAGGCCCCAAAAGCAAATATCAAAGTAAAGGCTAATATTGTTGTAGATGGTGACGATGAAGATGTTCATACCACAACCATTCATATCGATGGTGACAACGATTGGGATACCCTAATTGAAGGCATGGATTTGAAAGGAGAAATTAATTTTGACTTTGAAGAACTGGTAACTAATCTAGCAGAAATGGGAGATTCTTTAGAATTAAAATTCAAAGACTTGGACATCGAAGGTCTGGCAGAATCGTTAGAAATTAATCTCGATTCTATCATTTCGAATTCTATTGTTGTTACCGACTTCCACATTGACGATGATAACCTTCATAAACGTAAAATGAAGCAAAAAAACAAAGGCAAAAACAAACAAGTCTTTGTGTTTAAATCAGATGAGGTTACCGACCCAATAATCATCAAAGACGGAATCGAAATTGAAACTATTGAAGATTTAAGCGGTGACGAAATAGAAAGTATTTCTGTTTTAAAAGCCAAAGAAGCTATCGAAAAGTATGGCTCTAAGGGTGTTCACGGTGTCATCGAAATCACGGGAAAGAAGAAAGACCAACGCTAAACAATCATTACTACTATTTAAAAACCCTATGCATGTTTATTTTACATAGGGTTTACTGTTTTGAAGACTACACATTTTCTTTACACTGCCGCTTCCATTAATGCTTAGCTTTTTTGTATTTTTATTGAGTATAAAAATGAAAGATGATCACAGTACCTATAATCAACGAAAGCCCCTATGATCTGCCCAGTTTTGCTACAGTAAACTCTGCAGGTGTAGACTTACGTGCAAATTCAGCAAATCCAATTACACTAGGCCCATTAGAACGAACCATTATCGGTACCGGCCTCAAAATGGCTTTACCCGAAGGCTTCGAAGCGCAGGTTCGCCCTCGAAGCGGACTGGCTGCTAAGCATGGACTTAGTGTTCTCAATGCACCTGGAACAATCGATGCCGATTACCGAGGCGAGATCGGGGTTATTTTAGTAAATCTATCGAACGAATCCTTTACAGTTCAACCAGGAGAACGCATAGCGCAATTGGTTATAGCAAAATACGAACAAGTACGTTGGAACCTTCAAGATACACTTGACACCACCGAACGCGGTGCAGGAGGTTTTGGAAGTACCGGAAAAGAATAAAGCAAATGAAAATTATTGTACCCATGGCGGGCCGAGGTTCTCGTCTTCGCCCGCACACTTTAACGATTCCTAAACCGTTGGTTCCTGTTGCAGGAGTTCCAATAGTAGAACAATTAGTCCGTGATATAGCCGGTGTAGTTGACCAACCGATTGAAGAAGTAGCTTTTGTTTTGGGAGACCCTGCATTTTTTGGAGATGAAATTGTAGCACAACTTTTAAAAATAGCTTCCGATATCGGAGCAAAAGGAACGATTTATCGCCAATTAGAACCCTTGGGCACGGGTCACGCAATCATGTGTGCTGCTGCATCCTTGTCGGGTCCTGCAGTGGTTGCTTATGCCGACACCCTTATACGAGCAAAATTTCAACTAGACCCAAATGCCGACAGCATTATTTGGGTCAAAAAAGTAGCACAACCTGAAGCTTATGGTGTAGTTCAATTGAACAGTCAAGGAGCAATTACGGAACTGGTTGAAAAACCAAAAAACTTTGTTTCGGATCTTGCCGTTATTGGGATATATTATTTTAAAGCAATAGAAAAATTGAAAGCCGCCTTACAAACTGTTTTGGACGAAAAACTTACCCATGGAGGCGAGTATCAAATCAACGACGGGATCAAACGTCTTATGACAGCTGGTGCTATGTTTTTACCGGGAGAAGTTGATGAATGGATGGATTGCGGAAATAAACAAATCACTTTAGAAACAAACTCAAAAATGCTTGGGTTTCTAGAAGCCGAAGGCAAAGAGATGGTTGACTCTTCTGCTGTGCTCGAAAATTCTACTGTAATTCCACCCTGTTATATTGGACCTAATGTTCATCTTAAAAACGTAACCCTAGGACCCGGTGTATCGGTTGGAACTGGAACGGTTATTGAGAACGCTACCATAACCCATAGTTTAATTCAAAATAACAGTAAAATTTCAAACACCAAACTTCATCAGGCCATGATCGGTAATCATGTAACTTTTGATGGTACGTTTACAGAAATTAGTCTGGGTGATTATACCGAAATGATATGAAAAAAAACATAAGCCTTCGTTTTCTTTTTACCCTGTTTGTTATGAGCATGTTTGTATTGAGTTGTAAGTCTGTTGCCGTATTGCCAACAAAAAAACCTTTAGCAAAAGTTGACGTTAAGCTTTTAGGAAAGGAAATAGACAAAGCAGCTACACGAATCAAGACGTTTAGAGCTCGTGTAAAGGCAGAATACAAAGACGGCAAGCAACAACATCAATTGAGCTTAAACCTGCGCATGGAGTCCAACAAAACACTTTGGCTGAGCGCTTCCATCTTAGTTCCTATTGCAAAGCTTTTGATCACTCCAACGCGAGTTGGGTTTTATGAAAAATTTCAAAAAACCTACTACGACGGGGATTTGAGTTTTATTAACGAGCAATTAGGAACCACCTTTAGTTTTAGTGATTTACAAAATGTGATGCTTGGAAACCCCATTACGGATATGACATCGGTAGGGTTTGATCGCATTGACCACCCACAATATTATGTTTTGGTTCCTAAAACAGAAAACAACCAATTTCGACCAACCTACTTTTTTGATCCAAATACTTTTCGTTTAAAAGAACAGCGTTTTATAGTTCCAGGATCATCACAATCTTTGAGTATCAAATACCCAAAATTCCAGAAAATGGAAGGTAAAACACTTCCTAAAGAAATTGAAATTTCTGTATTTGATGGGTCTAACTTAGTACAAATCCGAATGGATTTCATTCGCACTGATTTTCCTAAAAACTTGACCGTTCCTTTTACCATTCCAAACGGATATAAAAATTTAAGCCTATAATGAGATTTGCTGCTGGGTTTTCTTTTAAAATTATTGTTGCCCTTTTGGGGTTTTTGGTGTTGGGACCAAACCTATACGCCCAAGATGAACGACAACAAAACCTTGAAAACCAGCGTAAGCGCCTGCAACAAGAGATTAAGCAAATTAATAAACTCCTCTTTTCGAATGAAAAACAGAAAAAATCAGTTTTAACAGAGGTTGAAGATTTAAGTTTAAAGATTGATGTTCGTAGAAGACTGATCCGCGTTACAAACGAACAAGCGAATCGTTTGACTCAGCAAATCAACGTAAATCAACGAACCATCGATCGACAGCGAAAAGAGTTGGAGGCATTAAAAAAGGATTATTCTGAAATGATTCTAAAATCGTATCAAAGCAAGTCGGGACAGAGTCGCATGATGTTTTTGTTCTCTTCCGAAAACTTTTTACAAGCCTACAAACGTTTTCAATACTTAAAACAATACACTAGCTTCAGAAAAAAACAAGGAGAGCTTATTGCAGAAAAAACACAAATCTTACAGCAATTGAACCTTGATTTAATAACTCAAAAACGTAAAAAAGAAGTTTTAGTTCAAGAAAATAAAGAAGCCCAGGATACTTACAAAAGAGAACAGACAAGCCAACAAGCTCTCGTAAAAGCGTTAAAAAAGAAGGAAAGAAGCTTTGTTTCACAAATTAAAAAGAAACAAAAAAAGGCTGCTGAGATAAACAAGGAAATACAACGCCTGATTCGAGCAGCAATAGCCGCTTCAAATAAAGCCGCAGGGAAAAAAGCAAATGCGAAGGTGTTTACATTGACTCCGGAAGATCAATTGATTTCGGATAACATTACTGCAAATAAAGGAAAACTTCCATGGCCAGTTGAACAAGGAGTAGTAATTCAACGTTTTGGAAAACAACCGCACCCAGTAGTTAAAACCGCCATGATTCAGAGCAACGGCGTTACTATTGCGACCCCGAAAAGTTCAGAAGCCCGTGCCGTATTTGAGGGGAAGGTGATGTCTATTATTGGATTTAAAGGAAGCAATCCAACGGTTTTGATTCAACACGGAAATTACATTACAACCTATTCTAACTTGGGGGAAGTGTATGTGATCAAAGGTCAAAAAGTAAAGTCCAAAGAAAAGATCGGAAAAGTGTTTACTAATCCAGAAACGGGCAAAACAGAACTCAAGTTTAGTGTCTTTAAAAACAGCAGCCCTACGAATCCAAAGGGATGGATCTTTAGGATGTAAAAGCTATCTATTCAGCTAAATACCATGCTTCTTCTTCCAATGTATTTACTAAAAAGTAATACAATTGTATCGCTTCTCTTTTAGACTCAAAACGTCCATAAGCTACACGATATAAACCATCTGCACTTTGTTTAGCCATAGTTGCTCCATCAAAGCCATCAACCTTCAATTGATCGATCATTTTAATAGCGTTTGACTCTTCACGGTAGCTTCCAGCAATAACACTGAAATAATTTCCAGAAACTACCTCCACAGAACTTTCGATTACCTCTTCTGAAATAACATTGAGTTCTAGTGTAGCAAGTTCACCAATATCAAAAGATGCTTTTTGTACATTGGTTTTAATTTTTTCTTGAGCAACTTCAGTCGATTTTAAACGCTCGTTAGTCAAGTATTGATTTCCAAAAAAGTAAGATGCACCCAACAAACCAATAGTGAGTACGCCAACGGCTGCATACTTTAAATAAGCTGGTTGTTGTTTTTTCTTTTCAGGAGTAAAAGCTAAAGTCTCTTTCTTTGAATCTTCCATGGGAATTTTTTTTATAATAGTAGTTGCAACTTGTAGGGGTTGTGAATCTATTGTTTTAGAAATGGGCTTTTTGGTAAAAGATGACAATCCAATTGAATTGGTATCAAAATTTGCTTTATTGTAGGGTTGAAATCCTATTTTTTGCTCGGAGTTGAAACGTAACTCTCCAATACCTTTTAGAATGACGAGCTGTCCTGTTTTTAGTTTTTTACTCCAATTGTCTGCTTCTTGTTGTATCTCTTGAAGTGCATTTTCGTATGAAATGGACTTCCGTTGTGCAATATAGTTTGCTAAAAGACCATCGTTATGAGTTAACAAACCGTTAAACGATAATTCTTTGCCAGGAGGGAAAAAGATCCCCTGTTCTCGGTCAATACGGATAGCAACAGGCTGTGTCAAAAAAGCACCCAACTGCGGGATGATCACACATTCGTATTGATATAGAAGTTCTTTTATATATTGTACCAAATTCATATTCAAATGTAATAAATTTAAAAATCCTTTCGACAATTTTTTTATTTTGTTGAAAAACCCCCTAAATCAGTTCCTATCTCATGAAGCTAACGTCAATTCAAGCCGCTTTATTGTTGCAGAAGTTGCCCGGTATTGGAGACATCACCGCAAAAAAACTAGTTGACCACTTTGGAAGTGCTCAAGCCGTATTCAACGAAAAGAAAATTAATTTACTCAATATTAAAGGAATAGGTGCATTTCATTTGCAAGGATTTGATCAATTTGAACGCTATTTGCCTGCAGTAATTGAAGAGGAAAAATTTTAAAAAAAAGAGCAAATAATTTCGCTGCTGTATCCTTCTCCCGATTATCCCAAAGCATTAGGGTTTTGTTCTAATGCTCCTTTAGTCTTGTTTCAGAAAGGAGGAGCTTCTTGGAAAAACGAACGAATCTTGAGTATTGTAGGCACGCGAAACCCAACGTCTAGGGGAGTAGATTTTTGTAAACAGTTGATCGAAGATCTTGCTGAATACAATCCGCTGATTGTTTCGGGTTTTGCTCGGGGCATTGATATTGCAGCATATAAAGCAGCTTTGGATAATGGATTAGAAACAGTTGCCTGCTTAGGACACGGATTGAACCAAATATATCCAACAGAGCACAAAATTCATGTCGAATCTGTTTGTAATCAAGGAGCTATTCTTACCGAATTTTGGAGCAATTCATCTTTCGAAAAATCCAATTTTTTAAAGAGAAACCGAATCATTGCTGGAGTAGCGCATGCAACCCTAGTAATCGAATCGAAATCAAAGGGGGGCAGTTTGGTTACTGCAGAACACGCGCATCATTACGGAAGGGATGTTTTTGCGGTTCCAGGAAGGGTTAGCGATATGCAGAGCGCTGGCTGTCTGAACTTAATTCGATCCGATAAAGCACGCATGATTACATCTGCTGCAGATGTCTCATTTTGGATGGGTTGGGAATCCAATCCAAAACCCAAAACTGTTCAAAAAGAACTATTCATTAGCATGACCGAAGAGGAAGAATTACTGTTCAATTTATTAGAAACGAAAACAAGTTTAGACGCGTTGGCATTAGAAGCTAAACTTCCAATAAGTAAAGTCGCTGCAATATTATTTCAATTGGAAATGAAAGGTTGTGTTCGCCCTATGGCTGGAAAACAATTTGAACGCGCTTAGTATCCTATTTTAGAACGTACACGCATCATAACATCCGTAGCAATAATTTTTGCTTTCTCAGCTCCTTTTGTAAGCGCAATAGTAACTTCTGCTGGGTTATTTTGGTAGTAGTCAAACTTTGTTCTTGCCTCAGCAAAAGAGTCGAGAATCAGTTCAAACAACGCTTGTTTTGCATGGCCATAGCCCATCCCTCCTGCACAATATAGTGTGCGTAAATCGGATATTTGCTGTTCAGTACCTAATAAAGAGTAGAGTGCAAACACATTACAAGTATCAGGATCTTTGGGGTCTTCTAAAGGTGTTGAATCTGTTTGTATCCCCATGATTTGTTTTCTCAATTTTTTTTCTGGAAGAAAAACATTGATTGTATTGTTTTTGGATTTACTCATTTTCTGCCCATCAGTACCGGGGATAATTTGAGTATCTTTTTCTATTTGTGCTTTGGGAAGAACAAAAGTTTCTCCTTGTTGGTTATTGAAACGAGCGGCAACGTCTCGGGTCATTTCAAGATGTTGTAATTGATCTTTTCCAACAGGAACAATTTCTGCATCGTATAGCAAAATATCTGCAGCCATAAGCATGGGATAACTAAAAAGGCCAGCATTTACATCAGACAAATGATCTGTTTTGTCTTTAAAAGAATGTGCTAAAGTAAGTCGTTGGTAGGGAAAGAAACAGTTCAAATACCAATTCAATTCGGTAACCTGACTTACATCACTTTGTTTGTAAAAAACGGTTTTATCGGTATCCAAACCACAAGCCAACCAGGCAGCTGCGGTATTGAAAGTATGCTCTCGCAGCAGGTCTCCATCTTTGATTTGAGTCAAAGAATGTAAATCTGCGATAAAAAGAAAAGACTCATTTTCGGGTTGATCTGCCATTGCAATTGCAGGAAGAACAGCGCCTAAAAGATTACCTAAATGCGGGGTTCCGGTGCTTTGCACACCCGTAAGAATTCTAGCCATACCAATTATTATTTGGGCAAAGGTACTTTTTTCAACGCAAAAATTGAGGCGGTATGGCTAGGAAAACTAAACTTATTGACCTTCTTCTTTTTTAACTTCGTTCTTGATGTACAAGGAAGAAAGAATGAGGCCAATTCCGGCGAATAACATTACGCCAACAAAATATCCAGTTTCTTCTTCTACAAATAAACCCCAGTTTTCGGCCATACTACCAAATGTCAATCCGATTGCAGCTCCTATAATAAGAGCGCCAAACTTGATTCCTCCATAGGGCGTGGGTTTTTTCATTGGAATTTCCATTCCTTTTTCAATCATTTGAGTTTTTCTTCGATGATCACTTACAAGAGCTACAATGACAATTGCAATTCCACCGATTACTGAAAAGATGGGGATCATAAGGGCTAAGGTTCCTTCATTCATAAGATGTATTTTTTAGGTTATTTGCTCTTAAGACCGAGTGTTTCAATAAAAGGTTACACTTTTCTGTAACTTTTTTGATTCAACGGACGTCTTATAAGAAACCAAATCTGCCTATGGAGCTTTCTGAATCGATCATCGACCGATTACAGCACGGAGGAAAACAATTGTTTGGACAACTCATTGAGATGTATTAAGACCGAGTCTATGGGTTGTGGTTTCAGTTGATGAAAAACGAAGATGATGCCAACGAAGTGGCACAGAATACGTTTATAAAGATTTATAAAAAAATGAAGTTATACAAAGGTACTTCAAAGTTTTCAGTATGGATTTACCGCATTACTTACAACGAAGCAATGACCCAGCTGAAGCGGAAAAAGAGGTGGGTATTCGGGTTTTTTGATCACGAAAAAAATGAAGAAACGGCTCCTCCAGAAGTTTTGGATCAGTTGAATCAAGAAGAACAGCGCAATCAAGTTCAATGGGCTTTGTCGCAGCTTAAAAGTTCAGAACGCTTGGTGATGAATTTGTTTTATATGGAGGAACTTTCTTATGAAGAAATAACAGCAATCACCAACTTGAGTCTAGCAAATGTTAAAGTCAAATTGCACCGATCAAAGAAAAAATTAAAACAGTTACTATCCCAACAAGAATTCGCTCAAAGAGCATAAAAACATACCATGAAAGAACATAATTGGAAATCCCTTCTCGAAACTACAAAAGCCCCTTCTGGGTTTAAGAATGATATTTTAAATAAAATCGAAAAACTTCCTGTGAATCAAAGCCATACAAGATCAATAGGAATATCGTTGCATATGATCATCGGAATATTTTTTGTAATATTTACGATACTAAGCTTGGAGCCTTTTTTGCCTGAATTAAATGAGTTGGATATTTTCGGTGGTGTCAAATCCTCTTTTTTGGAAGTAAAAACAGTGTATATGATTTTAGGGACTCTTGTGTTTTGGAGCTCAGTAGACTATTATTTTTCCACAGAGTAAACAGGTTTTGTAAGGTAAAAATTTCATAGCACCTTCTAAAAGCCTATTTTTGATTGATGCTAAAAATAATTCAGAAAATAGCGTTGCTGCTTTGGAGGGTTTGGTTTTATGTCCTTGCAGCAATTCCAATCGTTACCCTTTTCCCTATTTTGTTACTTATTGCAAGTCATAAAAATGGTTATCCAACCTTGTATTGGATCGCCCGAAATATATGGTCACCTTTTATCTTAATCGGTATGGGTTTCTACATTCGCATAAAATTTGCAAAACCACTACCCGAAGGAACCTCCTATCTTTTGGTTGCAAATCATTCTAGCTATCTCGATCCTTTTGTAATGTTTCGAGTTTCAAAAAACCCTTTTGTTTTTGTTGGAAAAAAAGAATTCATTAAAGTCCCTCTCTTTGGAAGTATATACAAGCGTGCCGCAATTTTAGTTGATCGTAGTAGTTCAAAAAGCCGCTGGGATGTATACGAACGCGCTAATAAAATAATTGCACAGGGAAGAAGTGTTTGTATTTTCCCTGAAGTGAATTATATAGACGATACTATTTTATTAAACCCCTTTAAAAGAGGTGCCTTTAAACTGGCAATAGAACATCAGATTCCGATTGTTCCGATGATCTTTTTGGATTGTAAACGAAAGTTTCCTTGGTCTCCCGATTTTGGCTTCCCGGGTGAGTTGCGTGTAGAAACGTTTCCAGAAATTACGCCTGTAAAAAGCATGGATGATTTAGTAGAACTTCAAGAAAAAACGCGTGATATAATCTTAAACGGATTAAATTCGGATGTAAAACAGCGCAGTCAAAAAGCAGTTATTTTCGAAGAAATAAAAGCACAAAAACTTAAAAATTAAGCAGTATGGATCAGGCTTCAACACTTTTTTTAGCCGTTTCGATCATGATCATCATGGCTGGGATGGGACTAGGACTTACGCTTCAAGACTTTAAACGCGTTGCCGAAAATCCTAAACCGGTCCTTATAGGTCTGTTCAATCAAATTATTTTGTTACCCCTTGTGGGTTTTGGACTTTGCCTAGTTTTTAAGCCAGAACCATTTATAGCCATCGGACTGATGATGTTGGTTGCCTGTCCGGGTGGGACTAGTTCCAACATTATAGCACTTTTAGCCAAAGGAGATTTGCCGCTTTCTATTTCTTTAACGGCAATCAATAGTTTAATAACTATTTTCACGATTCCGTTGATCATTAATTTTTCGTTTGCATATTTTAACAGCGAGGTTGGATCTATACCGCCACCTGCGAAGGATATTTTCATTTCCCTAGTTGCCGTAATTGCCATTCCGCTTACTATTGGTATGTTCCTTAAAAAGAAGGCACCTAATTTTGCCCTTAAAATGGAAGGCCCCGTACGAATCGCATCTTCTCTTTTATTGGCCTTAGTGATCATCACCATCCTTGTGAAAGAATTCGAATTATTTAAACTGCATATTGGTGCTACTCTTTGGATTTTGATTGCTCTGAATGCCATTACAATGACCCTAGGATATTTTGGGTCTCGATGGTTGAATTTAAATTTAAAACAAGCCGTTACAATTGCCATTGAATCAGGAATTCAAAACGGTACCCTAACGATAAGTTTAGCTGTAATTACGCTCGCTAAACCAGAATATGCCATTGTTGCGGCTATATATGGCCCGTTGATGTATCTAATGGCTAGTGTGCCTATTGCCCTTGGTGTTCGGGATTCTAAAAAGTAAGAATACGGTTCAATCCAAGATTGCGTCTTGTTCTAAAGAACCGCAAAAGTATTGTATTTGAAAATAACCATCGAACATAACTTTTACCGCGCGTTGAAAATTTTTGTGGGGATCTTTATGGTCAAAGACTAAATCATAGGTGGAAATATATTCACCTTCACATTCCGAAAGATTTTCAACAACTTTTGGATTCTGATGTCTTCCACTCATGATATGCCCTCCTTGACAAAGGTGACGGAATCCTAAAACAGCATGACCAAATTCGTGCCACATCAAGCTGATTCGGAATTCGTTGAAGTCTGAAATAATTTTTTGATTCCAATCTGTTCGTCTCAAACCGATACCTAGTTTATTTGGATCACAGCTCTTAAAAGCATAGCCCATTAATTCTCTACAAGAATCGGGTTCCCATATAAGTTCCATATCGGATCGTGTAATATGACTTAAATCTACTCCATGTCGTGCAGCATCTTTTTTAAAGGCTTCTAAATGGGAATAAGGATCAAAGAGGTCAATAGCACCATAGATAGAATCAGAAAAAATACCTGACTTTAGCTTTCTATATTTTGAAAGTAAAATTTCATTAGTATTACTTTTAAACGGGATGCTGTCTGCCCTAGCAACAATAAAACGGCTGTAGCGATTGTCTTCATTTTCGGTTTCTTTGAATCGAATTGTGAATTCAATTTGACCAGAATCCAGTTCTTTGAACGAAACAACTTCACGACTTTCATAGTAATTACTTCCTAAGTCTAACTCTTCAAAATAGGGGAGGGAGTTTAGGGGAGATACTTTACGACTGACACCCCAATAGCCGATGAGACTATCTATTAGTTGGTAATACGAAGTTGATAGTGGGTCATTTATTACGTAGGGAACTTGATCAAGACTATCAATACTGGAGTTGTGCTTGGCCTTAACTCGATGAAACAGTCCATTTCCCGCTTCTTTAGGAATTATCTTTTTCGTTTTGGAACAAGAGCAGAGGATTAAAGTAAATAATACTGCAAGGACACTTTTTTTCATAGAACTGAATTTGGAGTTCTATAAAAATAAAAAAACCCGCTACAGAAAGAGCGGGTTTTTGAAACTTTAACAGAAAAGACTATTCTACAGCCTTTAGTGTTTCCATTATTTTTTCTTCTAATTCATCCATTAAATCAGGATTTTCAGTCAAGATTGTTTTTACAGCATCGCGGCCTTGTCCTAGTTTGGTTTCACCATAGCTGAACCAAGAACCAGATTTTTTAATAATCTCGTAGTTAACACCTATGTCAATAATTTCTCCGATTTTGGAAATCCCTTCGCCATACATGATATCAAATTCCGTAGTTCTAAACGGCGGAGCTACTTTATTTTTCACAACTTTTACACGGGTTTTATTACCCAATACCTTTGCATCGGCATCTTTTATTTGCGTTGATCTACGGATATCCAAACGAACAGATGCATAAAACTTCAATGCGTTTCCACCTGTTGTAGTTTCAGGATTTCCGAACATTACACCAATTTTTTCACGCAGCTGGTTGATGAAAAATACGGTACAGTTTGTTCTGCTGATAGAACCCGTTAGTTTCCGAAGTGCTTGAGACATCAAACGTGCGTGAAGACCCATTTTGGAGTCTCCCATTTCTCCTTCAATTTCACTTTTAGGCGTCAAGGCAGCAACAGAATCAATTACAACGATGTCAACAGCACCTGAACGAATTAAATTATCGGCAATTTCTAGCGCTTGTTCTCCATTGTCAGGTTGCGAGATGATGAGTTCTTGAATATCTACACCTAATTTTTCAGCATAAAAACGATCGAAAGCATGCTCAGCATCAATAAAGGCTGCGACACCTCCTTTTTTTTGACATTCTGCGATTGCATGTAAGGTCAAGGTTGTTTTACCAGAAGATTCTGGTCCGTAAATCTCAATAACCCTTCCCGTTGGGTAGCCACCCACACCGAGAGCAATATCAAGACCTAAGGAGCCCGAAGAAATTGATTCTACTTCTTCAATAGCCGAATCGCCCAATCTCATTACAGATCCTTTTCCGTAGGTTTTATCTAGTTTGTCTAAGGTAAGCTGAAGTGCTTTTTGCTTCGCTGCTTTATCGTCTGCCATAGTTTTTTTCTTTCCTGCTAAGGTACTATTTTCTTTATTTTGAAGTGAGGCTAGACCCAAAGGGTTTATTAACAATATATCATTTGCTTATAAATACAATTCATCATACCACATTGATTTTGCTAGCAATTAATACTATTGAAACCATTGGTGGTGGAAGTGCACGCTGTATGATTGCAGAAATTTTCTTACATTTCCATTGAATTGAATTCCCAAATCAAGACATATGGAAGTAAACAACCACATCAATTACATCGAATTCAAGGCACATGACCTTGAAAAAGTCAAAACATTTTACACAACAGCTTTTGGATGGACTTTTACAGATTATGGTCCGACCTACACTGCTTTTTCTGACAGTGGAATTGCAGGAGGTTTTGAGCATACAGACGAGCCCATCGTAAATGGAGTTTTGGTAATTTTAGGCCATACGGACCTTGAAGCAATTGAAAAAAAGGTCAAAGAAGCTGGAGGGGAAATTGTCTTAGAAACCTTTTCTTTTCCTGGTGGACGCCGTTTTCATTTTAAAGATCCCACCGGAAATGAGCTCGCCATTTGGTCAGAAACCTAATTTTTGGTCGGATCTTCAAAACATTCTTTTAGCACATTTCTTTTTTTTACCTTTGTCAAATCATTCACCTTAAACAAGTATAGCATGCAACTGTACAATAAATTAAGCGCGAAGGAACGAGCGGTAATGCTCGAAGAAGCCGGAACCGAGCGGCTCACGCTATCCTTTTATCAATATGCCCATATTGGAAACCCACAGCTTTTTAGAGACCATCTGTTCTTAACCTGGAATGCCCTAGAGGTATTAGGACGTATTTATGTTGCACACGAAGGAATCAATGCACAATTATCTGTTCCTGCACCACGATTTGAGGAATTCAAAGCCCATTTGGATGAGGTTACATTCTTGAAAGACATTCGACTGAATATTGCCATTGAACAGGATCTTAAATCCTTTTTAAAACTAAAAGTCAAAGTACGAGACAAAATTGTAGCCGATGGTCTAAACGACGATACCTTCGATGTAACTCAAAAAGGACAACACCTCAATGCCGCAGGCTTCAACGATATGCTTGCAGACCCCAACACCATTTGTGTGGATATGCGGAATCATTATGAGAGCGAAATTGGACATTTCAAAGGAGCTGTTACGCCCGATGTAGATACGTTTAGAGATTCTTTGCCAATTATTGAAGAAGATTTGGAAGCCCAAAAAGAAGAAAAAAACCTGTTGATGTATTGTACGGGAGGTATCCGATGCGAAAAAGCAAGTGCTTATTTTAAGCACAAAGGGTTTAAAAACGTTTACCAACTAGAAGGAGGTATTATTGAATACACCCGACAGGTAAAAGACCAGGATTTGGAGAATAAGTTTGTTGGGAAAAACTTTGTATTTGACGAACGCCGAGGAGAACGTATTTCCGACGACGTCGTTGCTCATTGTCATCAGTGCGGAACTTCTTGTGATTCTCATGTAAACTGCGCCAACGAAGCGTGCCATTTGTTGTTTATTCAATGTGAAAGTTGCAAAGAACAAATGCAAAACTGCTGTTCCGATGCCTGTAAAGAGATCATACAACTGTCATTTGAAGAGCAAAAAAACCTAAGAAAAGGAACGCACAACAGTAATAAAATATTTAAAAAAGGGCGTTCTGAGGTTTTGAAATTTAAAAATCAAAAATAAAATAAAACCTATATCAGGGGTTCTATAGGAATCCCGATTGTGGAACAATTTTTTGGTTCAACTCAGGTGTAGATTCTTATAAAGACTCACATCAAGCTCACTTAAAGAAAATATTCGAAGGAAGTAATCCAAATTATATTAGTGAATTTTATAATGTCACAATTGGTCATAATTACAATTCTAAAAACTATATTGTATGTCACTTCTCTAAAAACAAATTCCTTTTTCAAGCGCTGTTTGTTCATAATCCGAAATACGACAAAGAAAAACAGATTTATGTGTATAATTATACAGATGTAATAAAAAAAATAAAACGCATAAATAAGGAAATGGATTTAAAAATTAAAGAATGGGAAAATATATCTATCTCAGACTTAAAACTTGAGGCACAATGAAAGAGGAAACTTTGCCGTTCTGTTGTTTTGAAATTTAAAAATCAATAATAAAAAGGAAGCCTTTCATTTTTATTAATTAACCGTATCTTTACCTTTCACGCTTTAACAAAATTCTTATATGAGTTGCGCTTCCTGTTCTACATCCGACGGTTCCCCAAGGGGCTGTAAAAGCAATGGTACTTGTGGAACGGACAGTTGCAATAAACTCACGGTTTTCGATTGGCTATCCAATATGCAATTGCCCAATGGACAAGAAGCATGTAACATTGTTGAGGTTCGTTTTAAAAACAGCCGCAAAGCTTTTTACCGAAAAGGAAAAGACATCAGTCTGAGCATTGGAGATTTAGTAGCTACAGAAGCACAAAGTGGACACGACATCGGTCAGGTAACCCTAACGGGGGAGTTGGTTCGTTTTCAAATGAAAAAAAAGAATGTATCTGAAAAGAGTGAAGAAATCTTAAAGATCTACCGAAAAGCAAATCAAAAAGACATTGACGTTTGGCAAGCTGCTCGTGATCGAGAAGAAACTATTCAGAAGCGTGCTCGTGAAATGGCCATATACCTGCATTTAGAAATGAAAATTTCTGATGTTGAATTTCAAGGGGATGGATCCAAAGCGACTTTTTATTATACAGCAGAGAAAAGAGTTGATTTCCGTCAACTGATAAAAGATATGGCACAGGCATTTATCATTCGTGTAGACATGCGTCAGATCGGCCTGCGTCAGGAAGCTGCTCGTTTGGGCGGTATAGGTTCTTGCGGAAGGGAATTGTGTTGCTCTACTTGGCTTACAGATTTTAGATCGGTTTCTACCTCTGCAGCGCGTTACCAGCAACTTTCGTTAAACCCCCAAAAACTTGCTGGTCAGTGTGGTAAGTTGAAGTGTTGTCTAAACTATGAGCTCGATTCCTATCGCAATGCACTCAAGAGTTTTCCGAAAATGGAAACCAAGCTACAAACTGAAAAGGGAGTAGGTGTTTGCCAAAAAATAGATATTTTCAAAGGACATTTATGGTATGCTTACAGAGGAGAGTGGATGAATTGGCATTTGTTGACCACCGACCAAGCCAACGAAATAATCTCGATGAATAAGGCAAAAAAACCAGTTTCTAGCCTCGAAGACTATGCTCATGAAGAAAAATTAGAAGCTCCTGAGAAAGCTTTTGAAAATGTTGTGGGTCAAGATAGTTTGAATCGTTTTGATCGCCCAAAGAAGAAAAAAGGAAGAAATAAGTCTCGTTCTAGAAAGAACAATAACCCAAAGAAAAATGCGTAGTGTAGCCTTTCTTGTAACTCTTCTTGTTTTTGCTTCCTGCGATTCGAGTTCGGGTTTTAGGGAATATCATGCGCTACAAGACGGATGGTCCTCCGGCGAGCATATTAGTTTTTCTTCGGATCAAATAGTACAAGCTCCTTCTGATATATACATTCATATTCGCAATACGAATACCTATCCTTATTCCAATTTATTCTTAGTAGCCGAATTACGAGATTCTATCCAAGTAATCGCTCGTGACACACTAGAATATGCTATGGCAGACCCGCAGGGGAAGTGGTTGGGAGCAGGGTTTTTAGAAGTTAAAGAAAGTAAGCTTTGGTGGAAAGCAGACTGGAATCCACCTCACGATGGCCCTTATTTTATTGAATTTTCACAACGAGTACGCAATAATGGGTCAGTGGAAGGCGTTTCATTCTTAGACGGTATTATCAACGTTGGTGTCTCAATTGAATCTCAAATTCAACCCTAATGGCAACGAAAAAGAAAAAAACAACCAAGAAAAAGAAAAAAGGAGGGAATCCTTTTAAAGTCGCGCTGCGTTTTTTTTGGTCGGTCTTTGCCTTAGGCGTATTATCTGTCATTACAATATTTTCAAGTGCTGCATTAGGTCTATTGGGTCAAATGCCAGAACTTAAGCAACTTGAAAACCCTAAAACAAACTTAGCTACTCAAATTTTATCCAGTGATGGAGTAGTTTTGGGGAAGTTTTATTTTAATGATAACCGAACCCCAATTGCTTTTGATGCGCTTCCTAAGAACTTAGTAAACGCTCTTATTGCAACCGAAGATGAGCGTTTTTTCAGCCATTCTGGAATTGATCTTAAAGGGACCCTTAGGGCTTTAGCTTATTTGGGTAAAAAAGGTGGAGCTAGTACCATCAGTCAACAATTGGCAAGACAACTCTTTGTTGGTGTCCGCTCCCGAAATAAAGTGGAAGCCGTTCTGCAAAAATTTAAAGAATGGGTACTGGCTGTTCAATTGGAACGTCGATATACCAAGAAAGAAATCATAGCCATGTATCTGAACATTTATGATTTTGGATACAGTGCAGATGGAGTTCAGTCAGCTGCAAAAATCTATTTCAACACTACGCCAAAGGCTTTGAGTATTGAACAGTCGGCAACACTAGTCGGAATGCTCAAAAATTCTTCCTTATTCAATCCATTGCGACGTCCCGAACGCGTTGAAAAAAGAAGAAATGTAGTGCTCAATCAAATGAAACGTAATGGTTTTGTTACAGAAGTGGAACTCGACTCCCTCAAGCAAATTCTACTAGAAATAGACTATACACCCGATTCTCACCGAGAAGGATTAGCAACTTATTTTAGAGCATATCTACAACAGTTCATGCGTAAATGGACCAAAGACAACCCAAAACCTGACGGAACAAACTATGATATTTTCCGAGATGGTTTACGGATCTATACAACCTTAGATTCTCGTTTACAACAAATAGGTGAAACGGCTGTCGATGCACATATGGCTAATTTGCAAGAAGAATTTTTTCTGCAGAACACGCCTACAGAAAATCCAACGGCACCTTTCCTTGATCTTCGTGAAGGTGAAATCGATACTCTCTTGCACAACAAAGCTCGCCGATCTGAGCGTTGGCGAAAAATGCGCGCTTCTGGAAAAGATGAAGATGCGATTTGGGCTTCGTTTCAAAAACCAGTTGAAATGGAAGTTTTTAGTTGGAAAGGCGATCGAGATACACTCATGAGTCCCCTAGATTCAATTCGATATTACAAGCACTTCTTACGCGCTTCGATGATGTCTATGAATCCATTAACAGGTCATGTAAAGGCTTGGGTGGGAGGTTTCAACTATAAGCATTTTCAATACGATCAAGTTTATCAAGGAAGACGTCAAATTGGTTCAACCTTTAAACCGTTTTTATACGCCACCGCAATCGATCAATTGCGCTTATCACCCTGTGATATTTTACCCGATGCTTTGTTCTGTATCGAGCCATTGAAGCATGGAAATCTAGACGCTTGGTGCCCTAAGAATTCTGGAGATAAGTACGGTCGTATGCGTACCCTGAAAAATGCATTGGCCAATTCTGTAAATACCGTTAGTGCTCGGTTGATGGATCGCGTAGGTCCAAGACCGGTGATCAATTTGGCTCGAAAAATGGGAATAACCTCCTATTTGCCGGCAGTTCCTTCGATTGCTCTGGGAACTCCAGACATTAGTTTACTCGAAATGGTTGGGGCGTACAGCACTTTTGCAAATAAAGGGATTTATGTAAAACCCATTATGATTTCTCGCATTGAAGATAAAAACGGTACCGTACTCTTTGAAGTTGTTCCGGAGACTAAAGATGTATTGAGTCAAGAGTCGGCCTTTGTTACTATTGACTTACTCAAAGGAGTTACCGAAGGTGGATCAGGAATTCGTTTGCGCCACCAAGGAGCAGATGAACACAATTATGCTTATAAAAATGTAGTAACGGGCTATCCATATCAATTTGAAAATCCGATTGCTGGGAAAACAGGAACAACTCAAAATCAAAGTGACGGTTGGTTTATGGGTATGGTTCCCAATTTAGTAACAGGAGTTTGGGTTGGAGGAGAAGACCGATCCGTTCATTTTAAAGACATAGCCTTTGGGCAGGGAGCTACAATGGCCCTACCGATATGGGCGATGTACATGCGTGATGCCTACGCGATTCCAGAATTAGGAATTTCAATGGAAGACTTTGAGCCTCCTGAAATACTAACAATTCCAATCGATTGTCAACAAGAAGCAGTATTGGATGACCTCCATCAGGAAGCTAAGAAAGACGATCTAGAAGGTCTTGGATTTTAGAGATTGTCTGTAGCATGCCACTCGGCAAAAGAAGTCTCCGTTTCTCTAAGTTTCAGTGCAAATAAGAAAATCCCTTCAGGCAAACGCGTCTTGATTTTGTTTGCAAAATCCAACACCATCATTTCACTTGTAGGCTGATAACCAACTTTAAGCACTTTATGTCCTCTAGATTCCATTTCTTCTGCAAGTTCTTTGTGCGGAGAATTAACATTTAAAACTGTTGCATGATCAAATGGAGAAACAATTTCTTCTTTTACAATTTTCTTTAAATCACTAAAATCAATCACCATTCCGTTTTTGGTTTGAGTAGGATCTTCGATAGGCGATCCAATAACAGTTACTGCTAGTTTGTAGCTGTGACCGTGAACATTTTTACACAAGCCATCGTAACCATATAAGGCATGACCAGTTTCGAAATGGAACTCTTTGGTGATTCTTATTTTTTGTGCCATAATATATGTGTGCGCTATTTTTAACTTAAAAATTAGATAGCTGCAAGTTCTATATTTTTTCTGAATTGAGTTCTACCGGAATACAATCTTTAGGAAATTGCGGACGCAACGATCAAAGAATAATATGCTTTTCGATTGTATAGATTAAAAAAATTGATAGAATTTACTTTTAGTCAATGCTTTACTATTACTTTTGTATTAGAATTATTTATGACCTCCTCAACTATGAAAAACATCCTAGTCCCAATAGGGATTTCGCCAAACGGAAAGAACACTTTAGCCTACGCAATTGCTTTAGCCAAACACTTTAAAGCTTCTCTTTTTGTAATTGATTCTCATAAAGTTACGCCAACATCTGTGCACATATCCTCAGCCAAAGATGTGATTCATGCTCAGAATTTTAATCGAGTAAAAGAATTGGTTCAATCGGTTCAAGCCGAGACTGTCGAAATTAAAATGGTTACTTATGAAGGAGACTTGGTTTCTGGAATAGAATCTTTAGATAAAGAAATAGGATTGGATTTAATCATTGTTGGACCAAAAAGTCATGACATCAACGACAAACTATTCTTGGGAAAAATTTCTGGTAAGATTACAAAAAAAACATCAATTCCAGTATTATTGGTTCCTATCGGAGCTGTTTTCACTCCCCCTAAACAGGCTTTATTTGCCTTCAAAAAAGGAAGTATCAATGGAGAACGCTCATTAGCACCTTTAAAAGAAATTATAAAAGCTTTTAGCACTAAAGTAAACCTCTTATTGGTTAAAACACCAGGTCACGAAGCAGCACGCTTAGATATTGACCATGAGATCGTAGAGTTTTCTGAAGGATTAATCTCGTCTGAGAATGCAACGGTATACCAAGGTGTGTTAGAACATTTCCAAAGCGTTCAACCCGATATGCTTGTCGTTTTTGCCCGTAAACGCGGGTTCTTCGAAAAGTTGATGGAATCCGATATGGTCTACAAGAAAGACTTTTTCACCAAAATCCCATTGTTGGTTCTTAAAAACCGCTAAGAATACCCGTTCAAATGAGTATCTTCGTCACTTGACAAAGCAGGTTTTTATTTTTGGGTATTTATGGATGGTTATTATTTCAATAACACCCAAGTCTCTTGCTGCTCAGGAGTATTTCAGTTTAAACATTGACAATGATCTTTATTTTATGAGGGATCATTACTACTCTAGTGGGATCTTTTTGCAATATGGGAAACAGTTTCGAAATACAGATTCTTTAGGTGACAACACTTCAAAAAAATATGTCCTCTGGGAATTAGGTCAAGAGATTTACACCCCTAGTCTTCGTTATACTTCTAATTCAGCAGTATATGATTATCCTTATGGTGGTTGGACGGCGCTAAAACTTACATTTCAGAAAGAGTTGTCTAAAAACAAGCAACACCAATGGGGATTTCAATTGGGTGCAACTGGCGATGCATCAGGTGCACAATGGATGCAAAACACCTACCACCGTTTGGTTTTAGGCTTACCCGAACTTCCTTGGACCGATGAGGTTCCCCAAGCGTTACACCTGAATGTTTTTGCAGACTCCTTTAAACGTTGGTATTTGCATGAACAGGTTGCCGTTCAGTCACATGTTTTTGGAACTGTTGGAACTCAAAAAATTTCGGGCGGCGCTGCTCTCGGTTTCGTTTTGGGAAAGCAAACGGTACTTTCTAATGGAGGAAATGTATTGATCGATCAACAACAAGGAGATGGCCTTTATTTTGGTGTACGTCTACAATATATTGCCCATGACTATATGCTTTCGGGAAGTTTGTTCCGTGACAATGCACCTTTTACCCTTCCGGTAAACCCTTTTAGGGCGATGTTTGAGGCAGGTTATGCTCTTCGAAAAAATGACTGGCGATTTGCGTTCACATATTATGCTAGGAGTCCAGATAATAAACTGCAACCACAAGAAGGACATCACTACCTCAACATAACGTTGAGCCGTTTTTTTGATAGAAAGACTACCAAATAAGCATTAATGTTTTTTAAGTTTTAGCCGGATTGTTTAGTTTTAACGTAGATGTAAAAATATTTTGACATGAAAAAATTCTTTTTGTTTACAGTACTGAGCGTTGTAATGAGCTCTTGTATTACGGTAAAAGTGTATAAGATGGAACCCAATTCTAAGGTTGAGCCCAAAAAACCCATCCAAAAAAAATCAGCTTTGATTTCTTCAGGAATGATTGCACCGTTGATGGATGGCGATACGGAAATCTTCTTTTTTGGAGAAGATGCATCTGAACTTCAATCGATTGATTTTAGCGATAGTTTGGTTAGCCCCAAGCATTCTAATAAACGGGTGTTTGTTTTTAAGACTAAAGATGCGGATGAGGCTATTCGTTGGGTAACCCAACTTGGCGACTCCCTGGAACTTCAAGAACAGGACGCTTCTAAATTTTCAGGCAATAGCGTTATTATATCAGAAGATAAAAAGAATATTAGATTGAACATCCAATCGGATAACGCTCAACCCATCATCATCATTGACGGAAAAGAAATGGACACCGACTTTGACATGGATTCTCTAGATGTCGATACCATCGAAAGTGTGGATGTTCTTAAAGGTCAAAAAGCACTTCAAAAAGTAGGGGCAAAAGGAAAAAACGGCGTGATCATCATTCGGTTGAAAAAGTAGGGTTTTCCCAATAATAAAAATTGTGCTCAGTATCTTTTTCAAATCCCATAATAGGGTAGAGCTTATTTCCCACTACATTGGTTTGTTCTGTTTCTAAACTGACTCCTTTTGCGTGCGTTGCTGTACAATGATTTTGAGCCGCTTCTAGCAATTGTTTTCCTATTTTATTTCCGCGATATACTGGATCTACAAAGATGTCGTTCAAGAGCCATACTGCCGCCATATTAACAGAAGAGAACAAAGGGTAGAGCTGAGTGAAACCAGCTGCTCTAGAGCCGTCGTAGACCATAAAAACGACAGAATGGTTGTTGGTTAAGCGATCACTCAAATTTTTTTGGCTGCAGTAATATCAGTTTCTTTTTGGTAAAAAATACGGTAGGCATCAAAAAGTAATGCAAGATCATCTAGGTGGTTGGGGCTTGCTTGGATTAGTGTATACATTAGTTTACGGGGATTTTGGGTGTTAAAAAAGTATAATGAACCCCCAGCATGAAGCCCGCAAAACCATTCGTTTCACGCTGCACTGGGTTGGTGTTGTTTTTTTGAAACTGATATTGTATAGAAGCACTGAAGCGTTTCCAGAATGTGTAATGAACAGCAGCAAGTACACCAAAACTATTACTGAAAGTGCCTTCTGGATAGGTGACAGGGAATTCCTCGAGGTTTGTAGGTGGATCTCCTTTCGTTTTGAGTAAGAAATTATAAACCAATCCCAATTCTAACGTAACACGTTTTACTGGATACAGTCGTCCAGTTAAAGGAATGGACAAGAATAACAACTGATCCTTGGAGGTATCGTTTGCTAAATCGTAAGCGTAGTTGATGATGTGAATATCGATTCCTGTTCGAAGTCCATAACTTTTTTTGAAATTATAACGAACAGAACCACCAGCACTAAAACCGATTTTCCCTTTGGTTTCTCGATCTGTGGTATTGAATCGATTCAACAGAAGATGTGCATCATAATTCCATTTGCGTAACCCAATTTCATCTACGTTAGATTTTCCGTATTGTTGAATTAAAAGACCACTTCCTTGAGCAGTTGATTTTTGCCCACACAGAATGAAACAAAAGGAAAACAAAAAGAAAATGAAGTTTTTACACATGGATTAGGTCTAAAAGAGTTTAAAAATACGGAACTACATTGACTTTTTGAGATTTATATTGCGCCTAAAATCTCTTTTTAACGTTTTAAATAAAAGCTTATCTTTACCCTAAATCAGTACGAACGCTTCAATAAATCAGAACCAATGTCTAGCAAATTTTTCGGAAACAGAACGGTAAAAAACGATGATAAAACTGGTGCAAAAAAAGCCCCCAAAGCAAAAGGCGGAGCCAAAGGCAGCACCATTGTGCGTAAAGCAGGTCGCGGTAAATAATTCTTTTTTTAAGGGGATGTAGCTCAGTTGGCTAGAGCGCTTGACTGGCAGTCAATT
>ERZ807291.1040-NODE-1040-length-45930-cov-8.511368_pt1 | contig 45930 bp, 36 predicted proteins | sample MGYA00521257_ERZ807291 | MGnify/ENA primary metagenome ERZ807291 (study PRJEB31413, sample SAMN03169783) | marine metagenome | biome: Marine; feature: Water; material: Subsurface seawater | place: North Sea | collected 2011-04-28 | depth 1 m m ... | reverse complement strand
CACCTTGCCAAGGTGGATGTCGAGGGTTCGAATCCCTTCGCCCGCTCCATTTAAAAATACTGTCTTATTTCAGAATCTAGCTCTTTCCTGTATACTAAAATATCGATATAAGGAGCTTTTAATTCCAGTATTTTGCAACCTGAAGCTTTGATAATAGGTATTAGGGGTAGAATATCACACTTCTTAAGGCCAATGTCGAACATCACCTGGGCTTTACCTGTACAGACCATATAATAACCAAAACAATCTCCCCATGTTCTGTAATGCGCACTAGCAGCACACAATTTTTTCCACGGATTATGATATTCAGAATTCAAAATACTCTGATTATCAGTTGTTAATACAAGGGAGTCTCGTAAACAATCTGGAGTTGGTTGGTCACTATTATTTATTTCAGGAAATACGCTATTTCCGTCACCTGCAAGTAGGCTATTCGATATAAGTGGTAACCTTAATGCACCATAGAGTGGAGAGTTATTAAATTGAAGACCCAATAAAATTCCAAATAGAGGTACATTTTTAGTGTATGAAAAAGTACCATCAATGGGATCTATAACCCAGTTGTATGAACCAGACCCCTTCGTATCTGAAAATTCTTCCCCCTGAATAGCGTGATCTGGATACTTGGATTTTATCTTAGTCCTGATATGATTTTCAATATCAAGATCTAGTTCAGTTACAGGAGTTTGATCCTCCTTTTGAAAATGTGTAACGTTATTGCTATTTCTTATTTGAGGAAATAATTCTTGTAGATCAGTTACATTATCCGCAAATTCGAAAAATTGTTTGAAAGAAATTTTTTCCATTGAAAAGAATCCTATACATAGATTTTGAGGGAAACCTCAAGAAAGGGATTAGAGAAGTTGGTTATTTACTGTTGGAAAATAGTAAAATTATAAATGCAGATGAAAAAAGCGATGAAGAGGCAATTGATTTTTTATTTAAATTAGAAGATTTAAATCTAAAATACATATTTGCTCATAACTACTCAATTGAAAAAAATTTAATTAAAAAATACCTTCCTTATAAATTAAATAAAAATAAAAGTAAAATTATTAAGTACAAATGGTTAGATACATTAGTCATATACCGAGAACTGTACCCACAATTAAAAAAATACGACCTTAAATCCTTGATCGAAACATTTATCGATCAAAAAAATCTAAGTGTATTAGCCAATGCTTTGTGTAAGCCTAACAGGAAGTCATACCACTATCCTATGTTTGATTGTTTATGCGTTTATATGCTTATTCAAAGAATTGAATCTACTATTGATTTAAGTCACTTTCACCAGGAATAATGGTAGGTGCCTCTTCTCCTTGAACATTTTCGGTTATTTCAGAATCTTCATCTTGAGTATCTTCATCCAATTCAACAACCTCAGACACTCCAACAAGAACATCTTTTGCTGAAAGATTGACGAGTTTTACTCCTTTCGAACCCCTACTTGTTTCACGTATATTTTGAACGGCACAACGTACAGTTTGGCCTGCCTTTGAAATCATTAATATTTCACTTTGAGGATCAACACTCAGTGCGCCGCAGACTGAATCTGTATTCATAGCAATAACACCCTGACCACCTCTTTTTCTTGGGGAAACTTCAGTTTCATCATCAGATTCACCACCTCTTGGTAAAAATGAATTGAATCTCGTACGAATTCCCAATCCGTTTTTGCCAGCAATTAAGAGCAATCTCTCATCGTCAACTTTTAAAAGTTTCACGACTTCATCTCCTTCCTTCAACCGTATACCGCGCACTCCTCTGGTCACTCTTCCCTGATCCCTGAGTTGATTCGAATCGAACCTTAAGCCCTTTCCTTTCATGGTTAATACTAAAAGTTGATCTTCTTGGTCAATTTGTAAAGCTTGGAGTACCTGATCGCCTTCATCTACATTTATGCCAATAATGCCTCCTTTACGATGATTTTTGTATGCACTAATTTTCGTCTTTTTAACTACCCCTTTTTTGGTACACAAAACTAAAGAAGCTTCTGAGGTAAAATCATCTATTGCAATTATTGCAGCCACTTTTTCATCCTTCTGCATTTCTAGGAAATTAATGGTATTCCTTCCTTTAGAAGTACGGCTTCCTTCGGGAATTTCATATGCTTTTTGCACATAAACTCTTCCATTCTGCATGAAAAACATAAGTGTATCATGAGCATTGCAAGTTTTTAAAAGGGAGACTGGATCCTCATTTTTCTGACCGCTCCCGATCACCCCTTTTCCTCCACGGTTTTGGACTTTAAATTCATCCACAGTCGTACGCTTAATAAAGCCTGATTTTGTTATGGTAACAACGCATCCATCATTTGGAATTAAATCTTCCATCGAAACATCACCCTCAGCTTCTGTGATGATTGATTTCCTGTCATCACCGTATGTTTCTCTTACATTACTTAGCTCTTCTTTTATTAAATCTAAAAGTCTTCTTTCGTTTTCAATAATCTCAGTTAATTCAGCAATCAAGCTCATTAACTCTGCATACTCTGCTTCAATTTTCTCTCTTTCCATTCCAGTCAGCTGGTATAGTCTAAGATCCAATATTGCATTTGTTTGTCTATCAGAGAGATTATATTTGCTCGAAATATTTGCTTTCGCCTCGTTTCGATTGCTTGATGCTCTAATAATTTTAACAAAATCATCCAAATTATCTAAAGCTATCTTATAACCTTCTAAAATATGGGCTCGGTCCTCTGCCTTTCGTAGTCGAAATTTAGTCCTTCTTAATGTAACAACTCTTCTATGCTCAAGGTAAGCTTCAAGTGCTTCCTTAATGTTAAGTTGTCTTGGTTTAAGTTTATCTAAGGCTAACAAAATTACACCAAAACTACTTTCGAGTGCGGTTAACTTAAAGAGCTTATTCATTGTGACGCGTTCAATTTCGCCCATCTTTAACTCCACTACGATTCTAGTTACCTCAGTCGATTCGTCCCTTAGATCGCTAACACCATCAAGTATTTTATCTCTAACTAAATCTGCAATTCGCGTAACTAATGTAGCACGGTTAACATTGTAAGGAATTTCAGTTATAATAATTTGCTGCTTACCGCTGGGAAGGTCCTCTATATGCATACTTCCTCTCATTCTTACAATTCCTCTTCCGGTATTCATGTAAGAATTTATCCCTGATCTTCCAGCTATACTTCCACCTGTGGGAAAATCAGGACCCGGCAGAATATCCATTATCTCACTGATAGTAATATTTGGATTATTGATAAGAGCGCAAATTGCATCAATGAGCTCCCTCAGGTTGTGTGGAGGAATATTTGTAGCCATTCCAACCGCTATACCAGTAGAACCGTTCATTAAGAGACCCGGAAGACTGGCAGGGAGTACCGTTGGCTCAGTAGTGCTTTCTTTATAATTTGGTGCGAAATCTACTGTATCCTCATCAATATCTTTTAGGAGTTCCTCTGATAGCTTGGTAAGTCGGCACTCTGTGTACCTGTAAGCTGCCGCAGAATCACCATCAACAGATCCAAAATTTCCCTGCCCATCTATAAGCGGATATCTCATAACCCAAGGTTGTGCCATTCGCACAAGCGTATCATAAACAGAACCGTCGCCATGTGGGTGGTAGTTTTTTAAAACCTCCCCAACAACACCCGCACATTTATCATACGGTCGGTTGTGAAGAAGCCCTTCCCTTAACATAGCATACAGGACTCTTCTTTGGACTGGTTTAAATCCATCACGAACATCCGGAAGAGCTCTGCTTACAATAACTGACATAGAGTAGTCAATATATGCAGACTGCATTATTTCGGTTATGTTACCTCTAATTAAATTTTCGTTTATCTCGTTCATTTAATAAAATTTTTTAAGCGTCCAAAAAAGTTACATTCAATGCATTATCTTCAATAAAGGCTCGGCGAGGAGCAACTTCTTCTCCCATCAAGGTGGTAAAGACATTATCTGCTTTTATTGCATCCGCAATTTCTACTTTGACAAGACTCCTAGTTTCAGGATCCATAGTTGTTTCAAATAATTGTTTTGGGTTCATTTCTCCCAGTCCTTTGTATCGTTGAATTTGAAGCCCTTTACGACCTGATATTCTAACTTTCTCCAAAAAATGGCTTACTCCAGTAAGAAAATCATCCTCGTTCTGATTTTCGGAAATTAAGCTATATTCTTTACTATCTTCTTTACAAAAAAATACACTTTTAATTCCTACATCGTTACATGCTAAAACAAGGCGCTCTAACTCTTTTGATTCAAAAATTTCATGTATAGAAATTCTCTGTGATACGATAATTCCATTTTTTTCTACTTCTTTAAGAAAATTGTTCGTATCCGACTCACCCTCCAAATTGTGCGATTGTAAGAAACCTATTTTAGCCTCAATATCTTTAAAAAATCTTATTTCCTCATCATTTCCCGTTCTAATTCTTGCGAGAAATCTAGGAAGAGTATTGTCTGAAGTATCTAATTTTTGAAATAACCTTTGAAGCGTGCAACCATACCTCCCCAGTCCCTTACCTACCGATTCAATTTCAATAAATAAGTCCGTTATTTTCGATAACTCTTCTTCATTAAAATTATAGTTATCCGAATTTCTACTTAACTTAAGGTCTTCCATGCCAAGCGAAATAAGTATTTTACTCATTTCTGCATCGTCCTGAATATATTGCTCTGTTTTTCTTCTTTTTATTTTGTAAAGGGGTGGTCTTGCAACATAAACGTAACCTTTTTCAATAAGCCCTCTCATTTGCCTAAATATAAATGTGAGAAGAAGCGTGCGAATATGAGCACCATCAACGTCAGCATCAGTCATAATTATAATTTTATGATAGCGGGCCTTTTCTCCATCAAATGAACCTTCACCTTCATGATCACCAATACCTGTCCCAACCGCAGTAATTAAACTCCTTATCTCTGCGTTATTAAGCACTTTATCCAAGCGAGCCTTTTCCACATTTAGCAGCTTACCTCTTAACGGAAGAATTGCCTGCGTTAATCGATCTCTCCCTTGCTTAGCAGAACCCCCAGCTGAGTCACCCTCTACAATATATAGTTCACTTTTGGCGGGATCCTTTTCAGCACAATCTGCAAGTTTTCCAGGTAAGCCACCTCCATAAAGTGCACCTTTACGAACAGTTTCTCTTGCTTTTCTGGCCGCTTCTCTAGCCCTTGCGGCGTTAAGCACTTTCTCAATTATAATTTTTGCTTGGTCTGGGTTTATTTCAAAATGGTGTTTCATTTTTTCGCCCACAATTTTCTGCACAATCCCGTCTACTTCTCTATTCGAAAGCTTAGTTTTGGTTTGCCCCTCAAATCTAGGTTCAGGTACTTTGACCGAAATCACTGCCGTGAGCCCTTCTCTGACATCATCACCTGTTAATGATAATTCCTTTTCTTTCAGAAGATCATTCTGCCTCGCATAATTATTTATAACTCGCGTTAATGCAGTCCTAAAACCGGATAGATGAGTCCCGCCTTCTATATTATGAATTGAGTTAGCGTATGCGTAAAGTGAGTCAGAAAATGAATCGTTATAAGTAAGTGCAACTTCCGCAACTATATTCCCTTCTCCAGTTTCAGCTGGGGCTTCACTGGTAAAGTAGATTGGCTCTTCTATCAGGCAATTCTTATTTTGATTAAGATAGCTGACATATTCACTAATACCATTTTCGAAAATAAACTCTTCTCTTAAACCTTTTTTATCTTCTGAAAGTGAAATCTTCACTCCAGGATTAAGAAAAGCTAGTTCTCTTAATCGTTTAGCCAACAAATCAAATTTAAATTCACGGGTTTCCGTGAATATTTCATCATCTGGCATGAAAGTTATTTTTGTACCAGTAGTTTCACTTTGACCCACCACCTTCAATTTTTCAGTAGTTATGCCCCTGGAAAATTCCATTTGGTGTATTTGCCCTTCTTTACGAACTTCGGCGGTAAACCAAATAGAGACAGCATTAACACACTTGGCGCCAACTCCATGCAAGCCTCCAGAGACTTGATAGGCACCCTTGCCAAATTTTCCACCTGCATGTAGATTTGTTAAGACTAGTTCCAATGCCGGCATATCGTATTTGGGGTGCATATCTACCGGAATGCCTCGACCATCATCCTGAATCGAACATGATCCATCAGCGTTTAATTGTACTTTAATTTCGGAACAATAACCCGCAAGTGCTTCATCAATGGAATTATCGACAATCTCGAAGACACAATGATGAAGGCCTCGTTCATTCGTATCCCCGATATACATATCTGGCCTCTTACGGACACCCTCCAATCCTTCAAGCTTTTGGATCATTGAAGAGTCGTAGTTTTCTTCGTTTTCAGTAGACATATTAATTAATTTTCAGGTTGCGTAAAATCTTCTTATTAGGGAATTGGTTTTTAAACTATTCTAATAGCAAATATCGATTAGGTAATCGAAAGATTTATTGTGATTATCGAAGGACTTTTGGTCAAGAGGGGATTCAATTATTTTAACATTTTTTTCTATTAAAAATAATTGAGTCTTAATTTTAATTAAATATCATAAATAACTATTACAGAGATGTTTATGACTTTAATTAATGATTTAATATTCCAAAATATTTACTTTCCTTCAACATTCAATTTTGGAGTCTTTAAAAATGAAGATTATTCCACTAACTTAAAGATGAGAAGTCCGCGGAAATCATAACCTGAATGCTTGCAAAAGTGAAATAAGCTGGTTTGAATTTTATTGACTTAATATATTCTATGAATGCCCATAAAAGTCCCAATAATATGACACCAAAATAATTGTACCTGTAAAGTATATTAAATTTAAAAAGATTCCTATTCTTGCGAAATCTGAAAATTTATATCCTCCCACTGTATAGACAAAAGTATTTGTCTGATAACCAATGGGAGTAATGAAACTTGCAGATGCTGCAATACATGTCGTTAATAGAAACCCTCGTGCATCGTAAGCGGTCAAGTTGAGTTGCTGTGCTATTTCGAGAGATATTGGTGCCATAATGACAATTGTGGCAGCATTCGAGAGCAACTCTGTAAGAATAGATGTGATGAGATATAACGCTATTAAAGTTACAACTATCTTTACAGGACCTTCAGTAATACCACCGCCAAAGGCACCAACAGATGATGCGATTAATTTAGAAGCTCCGGAAACCTGCATTGCTAACCCCAATGCAAGCATACCATAAATAAGAATAAGAATATTCCATTCAATAGACTGGTATGCTTCTCTTGCTTTTACGCATCCTGTAATAAGAAGTGCTGCTACGCCCATAACTGCAGCAACCGAAATAGGAAGGATTCTAAAAGTTGCTGTAAAAATAATTAAAAACAAGATTCCCAAAGCCACTGGTGCTTTATTCTTAAGATTCTCCATCGGCACGAGGGCTTTGTCTAAAAGGATTGTTTCTTCTGATTCCCGGAACTTTTCAATGTTGTTTTTGATACCCATTAGTAAAATGGTATCGCTTGCCTCAAGTCTTATTTGATCTAATTGAGCATTAAGGTTCTTTCCTTTTCGATGAAGTGCCAATACCCCTAAATTATACCTCGACCTAAAATTAGCCTCTTTTAGAGTCTTGGAAATTAACGGCGAAGAGGGACCGATTACTGCTTCTACCATAAGTGACTCCTCGGACGAAATTTGTTCAATTCCATATCGTGCCTCATCCAACAGATCTAGTCCATCGATATCTTTCGTCTCAATTATTCCTTGTGGCTTACATGAAAGAATTAGCTTATCCCCCGCGCTGAGTTTTGTGTTTTTTTTTGCAAAACCCAAGGGAACTCCTCGTCTAATTACATCCAATACTCTAGTGCCCGATAATTTTGCGATATCACTTTCGTGGGCAAATTTTCCAATCAAGGGGGATTCTTTTAATACGACTGCTTCTGCGAGAAACTGTTTTTGCTCAATATCAGATAGAATGTTGGTTAAACCTTCACGTACAGGCAACAGCTGGTTACCAAATAATAGTAAAAAGCCTAATGAAATTACCAGGAGCGGAAGCCCAAGCTTACTAAGTTCAAACATTCCTATCGGATCTAAGTTAGGATAAACCTCAGAAGTCATAATTATTCCATTAGCTAAAATATTTGTACTCGTACCAAGAAGCGTACAACAACCTCCGAAAATTGACGCGTAAGACACAGGTATAAGCATTTTTGAGGATGAAACACCTAACTTCCTGGACAATGTAAAGATTACTGGAAGTAATACGACAACTACTGGAGTATTATTTACAAAAGCCGAAACTAAAGCTACTAAGCAGAGTAAAATTAACATGAACCTTGTATAGCCTAACTTACAAAAAGACCCCAATATATTGGACATTCTTTCCATGATTCGGCACCTGTTTAAAGCAGCACTTATTATAAACATAGCCCCAATGGTTATTGGGGCTTCGGCTGAAAAGACACTAAAGATCTGGGTATAGCTTGGCCATAATGGTAAAACATCTAAGCAGGAAATAAAAAGTATAGCGGCCAAGAGTATGATTGCAGTCACATCAACACTGACTTTTTCCCAAAAAAAAGAAACGAGGGCAAATCCAAGTAAAACAAAGCTTACTATTGCTTCAATTTCCATTTTTCTCTTTGTTTTTAATTATGCTACTTTGTAGTTACTATATATGTTAACTGCTCTATCATAGCATCACGCAACTGCATGTCCATTCGTAAGCAACTTATTACAATATCATCCCATGAACTTATCTCGTCGCCCACGGAGACTTCGCGAATTAACTCCACTAAAATCAATGCTAAAGGAATTTTCTATTCAAAAGGAGGATCTTATTTTACCGTTATTTATCAGCGATAACTGTTCAGATAAAGAATCAATTGACTCCATGCCAGAAGTTTTCAGGTGGTCAATCAATTCATTAATTAATCAAATGGAGACTTGGTTAGATATTGGAATCAATACCTTTGCTTTATTTCCATGCATAAAGAGTGAAAAAAAATGTAATTTTGGAAACGAAATATTAGATCCAGAATCCATCTGCTACAAAGCTGCAAAAAAAATCAAGGAAAAGTTTAGCAATGTCACTCTAATTGCTGATTTAGCACTCGACCCTTTTACTGACCACGGTCACGACGGTGTTTTAGATCAGTTTGATAAGGTTGATAATGACCGAACAATAGAAATTCTCCGCAAGGCAGCTTTAATTGCAGCTAAGTCTGGTTTCGATATTGTTGCTCCTTCTGATATGATGGATGGCAGGGTTGGGGAAATCAGGAAAACATTAGACCAAGATGGGTTCCATAAAATTGCAATCCTGGCCTACTCTGCGAAGTTCTGCTCTTCTTATTATGGCCCATTTCGAGACGCAATTTCGTCATCCCAAAATAAGCCGATCGATAAGTCTGGCTACCAACTTGACCCAGCTAATTTTCGCGAAGCCATGCTGGAAATTAAATTAGATGAACAAGAAGGAGCAGACATTTTGATGGTAAAGCCAGCTGAACCATACCTTGATGTTATAAAATCCGCAAAAGAAACTTCTTCTCTTCCGATTGCCGCCTATCAAGTTTCGGGTGAATACTCACGAATATGGGCGGCAAGTAAGTTAGGGTGGTTAGATCTTGATAAATGTGCTCATGAATCTCTTCTATCAATCAAGAGGGCAGGGGCGGATATGATACTCACCTACTTTGCAGAAAGAATTGCAAAGTTAATTTAACCATCTTCATCAGGAGCCCCTCCTTCATATGGAGTCGCTTCTTTTTCTTTCTCCTCTTCTTCGTCCCATTTAAGATCTTCATTGGGTAGAAGTTTTTCATCCTTATCTGATACTTCAACTAATTCGGTATCTAAATCTGAATAGTCTTCACCATTTTCTGCTTTTTCATCTACTTCTAGATCAGCATCAATAGCAAATCCATCAGGAACAAATTCAAGAATAGAAATAAGTTCTACACTAAAGTGACTTCTTCTTCCCTCAAGAAAATCATTATTATTTTTCTCTGATAAAACCTCTTCCATTTCTTCCTGAGTATAAGGTTCTGCAAATTCAATCAGTTCATTGAGCATCGTTACCCTAATTTTAGAGACATGATTTAAGAAATCAGCATAAGGTCCTTTTTCCTCGTCTAAAACATCAGGCAATGCGAAAAGCATATCTTCAGCTTTAAGAAGTGAGTCTCTGACTCTGATTAATTTAATTTTTCCACCTTTAACTTCTTCTTTAATCTCAAATGTGAAAAATGCATCGTCAACTAATTGCGAATCTAATCCAAATTCGCTCATTGAATCCAGCAGTTCATTAATATGTAAAAACTGTTTAGGATCGATGATGCCGAGGTCATCTGCATCCCAATTTTCTTTATCACTTATTTCATCTACCCACCAGTTTTCATCTTCTGATAGACGCACTATGCACCACTCTAAACTAGGTCCTGTTTTTTTTGTCATTGGATTGCCTTAAGTTTCAAATCTTTTTGAATGTCAACAAACTTGTTATAATTTTATTAAAATATCCGTAAACCTATATGTCTTTACATCACACTTTTAAAATATGAATGATATTTACAAAATACTAGTAAGACCTCTATTTTTTCGGATGAATGCCGAGAAAGCTCACGAAGTTGCGAGCAGTCTCCTGTCGTGCATAGAAAAGTTCCCCGTTTTGCGCAAGGCAATAGAAACGTTTATTAACACCCCTACTCAAACAACGAATGTTTTTGGAATAAATTTTCCCAATAAAATAGGTCTTGCGGCTGGATTTGATAAAGATGGTCACTTTCCAGGAATATGTAGTTCTTTTGGATTTGGGCACATGGAAATTGGTACAGTAACTCCGAAGCCGCAGCCAGGAAACCCAAAACCAAGATTATTCAGATTGGTTAAACAGGAATCGATAATTAATCGGATGGGATTCAATAACCAAGGGGCAGAATCAATGTGTCGTCGAGTTCAAAGATCTTACCCGAAAGGAAATCGAATCGCTCCTCTCGGTATAAATATTGGTAAGGCGAAGACAACTCCTATTAAAGAAACACTTAATGATTATTTAAGCTGTATAGAAACCTTAGATGAAGTTGCGGATTATTTTACTATTAATATAAGTTCCCCAAATACTCCTGGTCTGAGAGACCTGCATAAGCGAGAATTTCTAGATCCACTTCTCAAAGGTATAGATGTCAAAGTTTCTGAACTCTCAAGAGAAAATAATAAAGAAAAAACTCCTTGTTTACTTAAAGTATCGCCAGACGAAACATTTAGCTCATTAGAAGAAATTTTAGATATTGCTATTAAGAACAATGTGAGAGGTATAGTCGCAACCAACACCACAACATCTAGACCAAAAAATATCATTATGAATGAAAGTGGTGGATTGAGCGGGAAAATCATAGAAGAAAAATCGTTAAAGATAATTAAATTTCTACACAAGCAATCAAACGGTAATTTACCAATCATTGGAGTAGGTGGTATTAAGGATGTAGATTCTGCAAAACGAAAGCTTGATGCAGGTGCATCTCTCGTACAAATATATTCAGGGTTTGTATATGAGGGTCCGCTTTTAGTTAAAAAAATTGTTAAGGGACTAAAAAAAAGGGAGCAGTGGATGACTTAATTCATTGAAAATCTTAAAGAACTTTTTATATGATTGGTAATCAAACATGAAGAAACTTACACTAGGAATATTATTCATACTGATATTAAGTAGCGGATTAAGTTTTCTCATTCTATTCGAAGGAGAAGTAAATCAAGTATCTTTATGGTGGGACAAATGGTCAAGAGACAGTGATTCACTTCCGTTTAGTCCATACAAAAAAAGGAGAGCTAATGCAGCCGATCTCGAATTTCTAAGTGCAAATAAAATAACGGTACAAGATAATAGGCTATTTTGGAAAGGAGAACGGGCTGAACTATTTCCGGAACTAACAACGGATGGAAACCTTGTTAGAATTATAATTGGTTCAGGCGGGAAGGGGTATTCGAATTCAGTTACAGCTAAAATTACTGGTGCGAACAATAAAGAGTTTAAACTTGGAAAAGTTCGCTTAGAAGATGGTTCCATTAAACAGGTTGATATAATCAAATCGTCAAAATGGACGAAAGAACCACTAGCCTACCTAAGAGGCGAAGAGGTGCCGTTCAGTGGAACCATAGAAACTAGGTTCCCTAGTGGGCAAATCATCGAAGAAACAAACTATCTATCTGGTAAAAGACATGGTAAAGTAATACGATATGACAGAACAGGTATTCCAATAGCAGATAAAGATTATGTGCATGGAAAAAAACATGGGACCCATATTTATTGGTTTCCTGTTACTATAGAACCATCCACATATATCCCTAAATACGGTAAAGACGGCGATTTAATTCTTACGCATTGGACATACCTGCATATTCAAGCGAAAGAAAAGTTTAAGGAAGAATACGGAAGCCATGAATCTAATCAATGGGTAGTTACAAATTACAGATTAACAGGAGGAGCCTTTCAAGTTAAATTACTTGAACATTGGGATCATAATGTAAAAGAAGGTCTCTTTGAGGGATTCGATGAATTTTCAAATAAAACCTTTAAAGATGAATACAAAAACGGATTGCGTATAAAACACCAGATATTCGATAAAAGTATTTGAATGGTGCTCAAGGGGGGACTCGAACCCCCACGCCTTACGGCACTAGATCCTTAGTCTAGCGCGTCTACCAATTCCGCCACCTGAGCATATTATAACTTGTAAAGTAAACTGCAGTATATTCAATAAGAAATTACAAAAAATGAAAGATGAAAATAATATTGTAATAAGTTTAAATAGTGATGATTTCTTACCAAATTGGAATGAAAAGAGCAAAGAGGAGAAAAAAGCCCGGCGGAAACCAAAAAAAGATACGGGGAAAGTAAGAATAAAAAAGCAGATTATAAGCGATATGGTGTTCAAAGCGTATTTGAATCATAAAGTTACAGAAATACTTAAAGAAAAATTTAGATCGGATGGTATAACAAGAAAAATTATTAGTATAGCAGAAGAAATAGTTAACAAAAATGCATATGATCTAAAAGTAAGATATAAAGAAGATAAAAAAGGCTTTTGGATAAACAAAAAAACAAAGGAGATATATTCCGATAAATTAATAGCAATAAAATCAATTACTGATTCTAAAAAAGGAATAATTAAAATCAAAATTGAGAAAGAGTTTAAAATAGAATCTAAGTTTGAATACATTCTACATTGTAAAAAAACTGACTCTTTATTTCCACCAACAAGTTATGATTCGTTCTCAAATTTAATAGATCAACACATATTTAACGAAAACATACAGTCAAAACATGAAGAATATATATCAACACTTGATAGCATAAATGATAACGAAAAAATTGTAACTTTATCTTCAAAATTGTTTAAGAAAGTAAAATTTGAAATCGATGGTAAGATGTTTAATGTGTTACAAGATGCAAAAGATTTTATTCTTACTAATAAATTGTCTAAATACTTTAATTATCAAAATGAAATTAAAAGTTCATATTCAAAGTTACAAAAAGACCAACAATTTGAATCGCTTAAAAAAAGACTAAACAATTATCCAAAGAAATATTTGGTTAATGATGTAAAAAATAATCTAATCTTAGTACTGAAAAAATTTAATTTCGTAATATTCAGAAAAAATAATATTGATTATGTTACAGCATATAAAAATAACTCTGCTCGAAAAGAATTACATGGATGTGCTAAAGAAATTTATCAGGTTTGCGAAAAATCAGACATAACAATAAAGGAGTTACTTGAGCTGTCGATTAAACTAAAGAAAACAAAAATCGAGATACTTCAAGAAATAAAGTTGTTAATAAAAGATGGCTTAATTCGTCAATATGAAAACGGTATTATTGAGTTGAATGCAGCATATAAAAACTAATATTTCTATTGAAATCACCAGTAGTAATTATCTTCATATAAAATTGCTGCATTTTTAATTCATAGATAAAAGATGACCATTCTGAAAGAAATATACAGCACGATGTAATATTATCGAAAACTTCATTATAAAAAAATTCACTCTGGTTTACAACATTATAAAAATCACAATGTATTAAGTCTTTTTTGTTTGAGTTTTGATGATATGATACTTTTGAAAATGAACTACTTATTATCTTTGAAAATCCATAAAATTTACCAATTGACTTACATACGGTAGTTTTACCCCCACCTATTTCGCCATCTAAATATATGGAGAATGGACTTACAAGCCCGTTTAATTTTGAAACAACAGTTTTACTTGTATCGAAAGTCGATATCGTATTGCATTTCCATAATAACTCTTTCTCCCACATAATATAATCTAATTATATAACATTAAGATCAGCATTATACTATTGAATAAAATATGTACGGCTATTGGAAATAGAATATTCCCAAATTTCTCATACACAATTGTTAAGAAAATTGACAATGTGAAAAGTACCGTTGAAGCTAAAATGTTTTGGTGTATTATGCTAAAGGATACCGCAACTATGATACTAGAGCACAACATTGTAGTATATTTTTTTAAATATCGATATAGTATAGACCTAAATATTATTTCTTCGATAATAGGTGCTGTAATCAAAATTGAGGTAATTAATCGCATGCTAATTACTCCTGACTGCTTTATTTCGTTTACAATTCTCTGTTCCTGGTAATCGGGCAACAAAGCTTTTGTTGTTAAAGATATAATATATATTACTGGTATAAAAAAGAGTAGTATGCTGACGAAATCTTTTATTTTTTCTTTTAAATAATAAATTTTCTTTTCTTGGTTGAGTACAAAGAAATAGAGTACGATTAGTAGTAAAGAAATTTCAGGGATTATAAAATATGATACTATTAGAATTAATCCTATTTTTTCTTTTTCTGTACTTAATAAATTTATTTTTAACACTTAGAAATCATTTCTGTACTTATAAAGACAATCACCTTTGATGTATGTATTCAAAATTTTCCCATTAAACACCTTTTCTTTGAATGGAAGATTACATCCCTCATTCCCTTGTATAGCTCTCGTTATTGTGGTGTTATCGTTTGGATCATAGATAAAAAAGTCCGCTACATCATTTTTATTCAGCGTATTGTTATTTATTCCAAGGATTCTGGACGGATTATAACTCATCTTTTGCACAACCTTTATTAGTCCAAGTCCATGGTTTTCATTAACAATCGCTATTGATTGCAAAAATGCATTCTCCAAACCAAGCGTTCCCATTGGAGCTTTATCATACTCTTGATTTTTGTCATCGATATTGAACGGTTGGTGACCAGATGAAATCGCATCTATGGTGTTATCCAATATCCCTTCTATTAATTTTTGCCTGTCTTCTTCTTCTCTAAAAGGAGGCAACGCTTTACTAAATGAATCGAACTCTTCAACTCCGCTTTCAGTATTAAATAAGTGGTTCGATGTCACATCACATGTTATGTCAATATTATCCTCTTTGGCTTTTCTTATTAATTCTACTGAACCTCCTGAAGATATAGATGTTAAATGTATTCTAGCCTTGGTATACTTAGAAACCATTATTGCTCTTTGCACAAAAAGTTCTTCCGCCATTCTAGGGTAGCCTTTAAGCCCCATTTTCAATGACATTAAACTTTCATGGGCACTTGCATCAGGAGAAAGTGACAAGTCTCTTGGAAGATCAAATATTGGTAAATTAAACATAGATGCATATTCTACAGCCTTGCAATAAATTTGATTATTTTGCGGGGAATTCGGGCTATCAGTTACAGCTACAATACCAGCCTCCTTAAGGGAACCTAGTGGAGCTAAATGTTCACCCCTTGAATTTAAAGTTAAACACCCGCTTAAATATATTTTTACATGTTTTTTTTGTAGGACAGTTTCGCGCACATAATTTAAGGTTTCTGGATTATCTGCCATCGAAGAGAGTGAGGGCATTGCCAATACGGATGTAAACCCACCTGATAAAGCCTTTTTACTAACAGCATCAATGCTTTCTTTGAAATTTATGCCGGGTTGTTTTAAATGACATCTTAGATCGATTAATCCAGGAACGATATACTTTCCTTTTAGTGAAATTATTTCTGTATCATTATTTACATTCTCTTCATTACTACCAACATCATCAATTCTTCCATTTTTGATAAACAAATTTTTCTTATCTAATTTGCTATTGCCTGGATCAACCACAATTCCATCTTTTAAATATAGTGATTTCATAGAATAACTTGGTTATTTTCAGCACAGCAGAGGTGTAAAATTGCCATTCTTACGATCACGCCATTTGAAACTTGATCAATAATAACAGAATTTTCCGAATCCGCTAAGCTGGTATCAATCTCAACACCTCTATTGATTGGCCCCGGATGAAGTATTAGAGTTTTGGCAGAAGGTTTACAACCATTCTTGCGAAGACCAAACATTCTTGAATATTCCTCCAGTGAAGGAAAGTGGGTCTGTGTTTGTCGTTCATGTTGTATTCTCAATAGCATTATAGCATCCGCTTCATCTATTGCTTTCTCAAGGTCATAGGAAACTGTAACTCCTAGCTCTTCCATTTTTTGAGGAACTAGCGTTGAGGGTCCTGAAAGTGTCACTTCAGCACCTAATTTAAGCATTCCCCAAATATTTGATCTTGCAACTCGGCTGAATAAAATATCACCAAGAATGGTAATTTTTTTTCCTTTTAAATTTCCCAACTTTTCACGAAGAGTGAAAATATCTAGCAACGCTTGACTGGGATGTTCATGTGCACCATCACCGGCGTTGATTATCGGAACATCTATCATTTTTGAAAGAAAGTGAGCAGACCCGGGAGATGAATGTCTCAGCACTATTGCGTCTGCACCCAATGCTTGTATATTACAAGCCGTATCTCTCAAGGATTCCCCTTTTGTAAGACTGCTAGATTTCTCTGCTATTGAAATGATATCTGCATCTAAACTTTTCGCGGCAACTTCAAATGCTATTCTTGTTCTGGTGCTAGGCTCTAGGAATAAGTTTACAATCCTTTTACCTTTCAGAGAAAATTGAGAATCAATTTTAGACTTCCCCGACTCCTTTAGTTTTTGTGCGGTATCTAGTAGAAAATTAATTTCTGAAGCAGATAAATCTTTAATCCCTATTAAGGACCTTTTATTCCAACTATTTTTCACCACAATAGCTTTTGTGAAACATCCTCGGGCGAACTCTTTCCAATTGAATTAGGGATATGTTTAGGTGAAGATCCTGTCTTATCTTTTATATGTTTTTCTTTTTTAGCAATCATGCCTCTTAACATTTCAATAGTTTTTTGCTTTATCCACATAGAAGTAGCAGACGACTTACTATAATCTGCGGGACCGTTATTGTGTACTCTTCCATGTTCAACTAGGTCGCAACTTTGTTGAAATTCTTTTTCATTGTGAGGATCGTAAACTGCATAAGTTTTTCCCCCCATTCCTTTTACAACCGCAAAAACTGGAACATCACTTGGTCCATCAGCGATGTAAATCATCTGGTCTATTGGGATTCTACGGTCAACATGAGATATAGATGCATTTACATCGATGTTAATATTCTTATTAGAACCCTTATTAACCTCAAAAATAAATCTTGTTTTAATAGTATTATCTACCGTCATTCCAACTTGGGAGATTTCCAGGTCGAGAGGTAAAGAAAATTCAGTTTGACTTTGATAATTAGGTGGCAATGGAGATTCAATAAATTCACAAGCAAATACATCTTCAACAAATGGGAAAATATCACTTCCTTTAATCATTGGAGATAAACCTGTGCTTATGATGTAATGTTCCAATTTAAAATCGTGATCCTTAAATTCCTCTTGTAATGGAATTAAAGATAGAGTTTCAAAAAAATCAGGCAGTCCGGGACAGAAGACTAAATTCTTGCCTAAATCTGATAACTTTTGATTCGTTAGCCCTCTCATTGGACCGTTTTTTACATAACTCAAGAGGTGGTTTAAATAAATCGTATCTCTAGAAACTTTACACCCTCTCTGAAAGTATATTTCAGGCAATCTGTTTACCTCTTCCCAGAATACTGTTTCATTTACACCGTAATGTTCGAAAAGAGGAGTCTGCATGTAACCTGGTATTAAGGTCTTATCAAAGTCCCAAATACAGGCTATAATGTTGTGGCCGTATGGATGTGACATATTACTGAATCGCGTTTTGACGATTTTGATCAAATAACATATTAAGTTTAATAATGGAAATTATGCCAAATATCGAGCCGTTTCGTATTCGCTTTACTGAATTGGAAAAAACTCTGTCTAAGCCAGAGACTTTTCAAGACAATTTAACGGCATCAGAACTTTCAAAAGAGCACAGAAGATTACAAAGTATATTAGAAGTATTCGATAAGATCACTGACCTGGAGGATCAGTTAATCCAATGTGAATCACTTTCAGAAGATCCAGAATTGGCCGAGGAAGTTAAAATTGAAGTTGAATTACTAACTTCTGAGATAACAATAAATAAAGAAAAGTTAATGATATCCATGCTGCCACCCGACCCTGAGGTTGGTAAAAATACGATCGTAGAAATTCGGGCAGGTACAGGCGGAGATGAAGCATCTTTGTTTGCTGGTGATTTGTATAGGATGTACACAAGGTTCGCTGAGACACAGGGATGGAGTGTGGAATGCCTAAGTCAAAGCAACTCAGGAACAGGCGGTTTTAAAGAAGTAATATTTATTGTTAAAGGAGAAGATGCGTGGTCAAAAATGAAATATGAAAGTGGCGTTCATAGAGTACAAAGAATACCAATCACTGAGTCTGGAGGAAGAATACATACATCGACATCAACTGTAGCTGTACTACCCGAAGCTAAGGATGTTGAGATTTCAATTGATCCGAGCGATTTAGAGATAAGCGTATGTAGAGCAAGTGGCCCTGGGGGACAAGGGGTTAATACCACTGACTCTGCGGTTCAAATACAGCACATTCCATCAGGAATTAATGTTTATTGTGCAGATGAAAGATCACAGCTAAAAAATAAGAATAAAGCTATGACTGTATTAAGAAGTAGACTACTACAAAAGAAACAAGCTGAAGAAAATGCTAAATACGCTCAAAATCGTAAAAGCCAAGTAGGGACTGGGGATCGAAGTGAAAGAATAAGAACATATAATTTTCCCCAAAGCAGAGTCACTGATCATCGCGTCAATTATACATCACATGCACTACAGGAAACGATGATGGGTGAAATAAGCCACATTATATCTTGTTTGGAAAAAGAAGATCTAGACGAAAAGATTAGAACGGTCCATTTAAATCAAAATGAATAATCAATATTCGGCTTTAGAAATTTTAAAGAAATCAACTGAATTCCTTTCAAAATATAATGTAAAAAGCCCAAAATGTGATGCAGAATGGATAATTTGCCACTTTTTAAAAATCGAAAAATTAGATATATATTTGGATCGATATTTAATTACAGAGAAAGAAACCCTAGATAAAATTAGAGATGCCATTTTAAGAAGGTCGAAGAGAGAACCCCTCCAATATATTTTAGGTAAAGTTGATTTTTGTAATATAACTCTGAAGTGTGACAGTAGAGCATTAGTACCTCGATTTGAAACAGAATTATTGGTAGAAATAATAGTAAAAGAACATCAAGTTAACTTTGATGGCAGAATAATAGATTTTGGCACGGGTACAGGTGCATTAATAATTAGTTTAGCTAAACAATTCCCTCTTGCTACTTGTATAGGGATAGATAAATCAAAAGACTCAATCGAATTAGCAGAAGAAAACGTATCGCTTAACAACTGTAATGATAATGTAGAACTCATTCATCATGATTGGTATCAAAATATTAATAGTTTAAAAAAAGCTGATATACTAGTTTCAAACCCTCCATATTTGACACTCGATGAATGGTCTAATGCAGAACCTGAAGTTAAGGATCATGACCCCAAAGATGCTCTTATTGCATCAGATGGCGGAAAGACAGATTTGAAACAAATTACCACCATTGCTCCAGTATTCCTAAAGAAAGGTGGTATGATTGCACTTGAATTTGGCTCAGGGCAGAGTGATTTTCTGATAGAAAACCTTAAAGATCGTTTTTATAATATTACAATCAAGAATGATTTAACTGGAAAAAGAAGGTTCCTTGTAGGCTTTTTAAAAGATTAGTTTTTTTCTAAAGGGTCGGTGGTTTTCACAGAGATATTTATGTCTGCACCAAGTTGTAAGTAATCATTCACAATGTTTATTGTTTCATTGAGAGCAATGTCTATATCATCAGGTTTACTAAAGTCATCTTTTTTGTTGATATCTTTTACATCAATTCCTCGTGCAATTCTCGATTGATTTACCTGTTCAGTAACAATCGATAAAACTATTTCTCTTGTTGGATAAGATAAATTAGTAAATGTTTTATATTTATCTTTAAAGTTAGCATTTTCAATATTTTCCTCATTTCTTTGGTTTAATCTTTTAGACAAGTCTAAAGAAAATGTTTTTTGCTCTCTCTTGCTCTTTATGAAATCAATGTTTTGTTGAAGATAACCGAATATTTCAGATACTGATCTCCTTTCGTTTGCTTTTTCATTAAGAGTTTTTATAGAATCTTCATCAAAGGAATATTGTTCCTCAGTTTTCCTGAAGTTTACCGCCGGAATTTTATCATTTGGAAGTGCATTTTCTAAATCCGATTCGCCAATCGGTAAAAACATATTAATTGAAGGTATAGAAATGTCACTTTTTACTCCATTAATTTGAGTACTTTTACCACTTGGAAGATAATATTTTTGAATAGTTACTTTAGCAGTACTTGTTTTCGCAGAAGTCCTGTTTGCGAGAATGTTGAAGGGTAAATTCATTTGAATCATAGATTGCACGGTACCTTTTCCGTGAGTAGTTTTATCCCCTATTATTATCGCACGCTTATGGTCTTGTAATGCGCCCGCTACGATCTCTGAAGCAGATGCTGAATATCTAGAAACCAGTGTAAACAAAGGTCCATTCCAAGTCAGTTTTGGGTTGAAATCAAACTTCTTACGGATTTTACCATCTGTGTTCTTTACCTGAACGACAGGACCCCTAGTTATAAAAAGTCCCGTAAGACTTACTGCTTCACTAAGGTATCCACCCCCATTTCTTCTTAAATCCAAAACCAATGCCTTAATATTATGGAGTTTTAATTTCTTGATTAATTCTTCTACATCATCTGTAGCCTTGGGCCCGCTTCCTGAAGAACCATAAAAAGATGGTAGTTCTATAATTCCAATTTTAGCTTTCTCCCCCATTAAGTCGATTTCCTTTAATGACGCTTTGGCTAAATTCTCAGTTAGTTTGATTTTATCTCTGATAATTCGAACAACTTTTGTAGATCCCGGTTCCTTAATTGGTTTTATTTCCAGCCTTACCAAAGTATCCTTTGGGCCCTTGATAAGATCCACAATTTTTGTAAGCTTCATATCAACAACATCGACAAAATCGCCTTCAGATTGGGCTACTTTTAGTATTACATCCTCAGGCTCTAGGTCTCTTGAAGCTTCAGCTGGTCCACCCGGTAAAAGTGATTTAATGGTACAATACCCATCCTCATCCTGTAATCTGGCACCAATACCAACGAACTCATTATTCATTTCTTGATCAAATCTTTCTTTTTGTTTCATATTCATGAAGACCGTGTGTGGATCAAACATGTGTGTAAATGTAGTAAGATAAATCTCCTGTACATCACTCGACTCAAATTCATTTATATTATTGATCCATCTCGTGTAACTTCTTTTTAAATTCTCTCTGGTTTTAATAATGTAATCTTCAAGTTCCACCATATCACTTGAAATAGTTGTAGTATTATCGTCTACTTGATTGATGATATCGCGGATAAATTCAAAGCTAATGAGATTTTTCCAATTTTTATCTAAGCTATCTTCGCTTTCTGACCAAAGTTTTGTGTCTACATTAACTTCATAACTTTTATCTCCAAAAAGATCTGGTTCAGAGTCTAATTCATTTAAAACCCAATTTAACCTAGAAATGGCTTTGTGTTTATATTTGTTATAAATTTCAAATCCTGGAAGTAAATTTCCCTGTTCGAAATGGGTTTTTAGTGTTTTTGCGTACTTTTCATGAAACTCATTAATTTCTCTTTTCGTAAAATAAAGTTTTTGCTTATCAAGTTTATTAACAAATCGCTCAATAAAAGATGTAGCATTCAAGTCTGGAACTCCAAGTTTGTTAAAATGTGCTTGTTCAAGAACTTTAATCAACCATTGGGTTTCATGCTTCATTAATGCAGTAGGATAAAGATCCTGCCCTTGAACTACTAAATTACCACCGGTTACTGATAAAAAGAGAAAAAGAGAAAATTGTTTTATGGTTTTAAGACTTGTCATGACTGTTTGGCTTTTCATTAAATAGACTTTTTGCTTTTTCTAAAATATCCTTTTCACTTTTCGTAAGGCAACCAAATCCTCTTTCGTTTATCTTATCTAGGATTTTATCAACCTGAGTTTCTAACTTTCGATCTGTATCTAAATTGATTGTGTATGATGGAGAAAGATCTGACTTAGTATTATGTGAATTTTTATTATGATGTCTAAAGGTAAATTTTGGCAAAGCTAAGTAATTGAAATATTTGGTAGTCATAAAGGCACCAGCCATCATTCCACCTAAATGAGCGGAATGAGCTATGCCAGAAGTATTTTTAAGCTCAGAAAATATAAATCCGTAGATTTCTATGCCCAAAACACCAATTAAGAGATACTTTGGTCTTAATGTTATTGGTAAAACAAAAAAGAGTAAAAAAGTAATTGGGTTATCAGGTCGCTTTAAACAAAAAAAAGATAAACTAGCCATCACAAAAGCAGAACTGCCAATTAATGAAGATCCAGTCGTTGAAAATATGAACCAGAGAATGGAACCTGCGAAAACGCTAAAAAAATAGAAGCTAATGAAACTAGACTTAGATAAATGCTGTTCAACATTTCTGGATATGAAGTGTATTCCAAGAATATTAAAAATTAGGTGTAAAGGACCATCATGTAAAAAACTGTATGTCAGAGTACTCCAAATCATACCTGAAAGTACATTATCGAAAGATAAACTGAATACAGATAACAGAAGCGTCTCTAGTGAAAAAAACTTTAGAATTGATTGTAGGACGAAGATTATAATCAAAAATAAAATAATGTAATCTGTCGTAGATTTAAAGCTTACAGCCAGAGGTTTCCTCATATATGGTCTATCGTAAAGCACACCTTTAGATTATATTGGTAAATATTTTATGCAAACATCGATTTAAGTAAAAGAGATGATTTCAAGAACACCATCAATGATAGTATTTGTAATTACTATCAGTGCACTAACGATATTACATACAGATAATTTCACAATTACTGCGAAAATCATAGTAATTACCAACGGGATTCTACTAACAGCAATTCAAATATGGAAAAGGAATTACATGACCATAGGAATAATAAGTATACCAATGATGCTAGTAGGAATTAAGTACACTCAGCAAAAAAACATACAATTTGAGAAACATAAAATCTTTGAATTCACTGCGTGGGTAAAAGTAAATGAGTTAATTGATAATAATAAAATTAAATCGAGTAGTGTGTATAACTGCAAAATTATAAAAACGGAATACGCAAAAATTAATTTGAAAAAAAGAGTAAATAAATTCGTATTCGATAGAAAAATGAATGTTAAAAAGAATAATATTCTAAAAGTAGTGGCAACTTATCATGATAATAAAATATGTTTAGTAAAAAAAATACTAGATAATAATAATAATAAAATAACAATAGATTATATAAGCATTAAAACAAAGATGACAAAGGAGGTAAAAGCGATCACCATGGCACTATTGTTTGGTGATAAAAGACTATTATCTACAAAACAAAAAGAATTTTTTCGAAATTCGGGAACTATGCACCTTTTTGCGGTCAGTGGTTTACATGTAGGATGCTTATTCTTGTTTTTAACAACTTTGTTTCGAAGTATGGGTTTAAATATTACAAAAACAAATTTTATTACAATATTATTACTATTAATATATTTATATTTGGTTAATTTTTCTGTATCTGCAACGAGAGCTTATACAATGTTGTTGATTTGGGTTTTATCAAGATTTATTGGAATAAAAACGAACCCGATAAACATTTTAACTGTCACAGCAATCATTATAATGATAAATAATAACGCGATTGTTACAGAAATATCTTATTATCTAACAATATCAGTTGTGGCATGTATTCTTTACTTAAATCAAAGTATAAAAATTCATTTAAATTCTGTTTTCTTACAAAAGATGTTTAATCTTGGATTAGTAAATTTAGGAGCGTTCATAGGTAGTTTTATGATTATAGCAAAAAGTTTTATGATAGTAGTTCCTGCTTCATTAATATCAAATATGCTGTTAGTTCCAATAATTGGAATATTATTACCATTTGCTTTTGTTGTTTTAGCTATCTCTTGGATACCGCAGGAATACTTATTTACTTCAATATATAATGAAGTAATTTTATTGATACAACAGTTATGTAAATATATTGGGTCTTTTAAATATAGTACTATAACTGTAATCGATAATTCATCGTTTTATTTTGAGAAATATTTACTTTTCATTATAATTATATATAATACTTTTGATTTTATAAAGGAATTAAAAATCAAAATCTTATTTTTAATTCTCTGTTTAGTTTTAATTTATTGATTTCAAAAAATTTACAATCCAAAATTTAATTTCTTTCTCTTCTATTTTGCCTCTCGATTTAAAAATTATTTCTCCATTATCTCCAATGCATATTATTGATGGAGTGATAACCTCGTCCGCAAAACCGATAATATCCAAAATTGGCCTTCCTTCGTAATAGGTACTAAGAAAATTTTGACACGACAATTGAGCACGCTTTAATTGCTCTAGGATTTCATTCTTTTCCTTTTCTTCAGATAAACATATTGTTGAAACCGATAGTCCTCTTTTTCTATACCGTTTGTAAATATCCGTAACTTTGAGTAAATTATTTCGAAAATTCTTATCTGAAGTTCGCCAAACATAAAACAAAGAAATTTTCTTATTATTAAATTTCAGAAAGAATTGTAGTTTTTTGCTATCGCTTGCCGTTAGACGTACTGTTTCCTCCGAATACCTTTTTAATATTTTCGCTGTTTGTTTTTCATCTGTTTGGGTTTTAATTTCAGTTCCATAAACCTTTGTTATTATTGGTTTGTTTTTTTCATGTTCATTTATTAGTTTCTGTATGTTTAAAACTCTAATATCTCCACTCTTTGTTTTATCACCCATTTTTCCTTTATATATTAATTCGTTTTCAGAATTTAATATTACAATAGATGGTGTCATTTTAATTCCATAAAAATTCGTTATTATTTGGTTTCGTCCGTCGTATATGTATGGAGAGCTAATCTGATTTCTTTCAATTAGTATCTTCATATCTTCTATTTTTACCCCTGTATCTGTGTAACTTAAATCATCTGGCGTTAATGCATTAGGATAATTAGGTGATATTAAGTATATATCATTTTTATTTTTTTCGATATTTGAGTTTATATTTTTAATAAATCCCAGGTATTCAATCGAAAATTTACAATGTGGTGATATAAAAATTAAAATTTTTTCCTTTTCTGATTCAAAAATGCTATTTGTATAATAACCTTTGTTTACTGAAATCAATTTAAATTCTTCTTCAGTAATATCTTTTTCACCAGCAATTATTTTTATTACGACAATTAAATATAATAATATAAATTTCATTGTATATTTTTTAAGTAAATATTGTCTTTCCTTGTTGTAGCATGTTATGAAAACTAAATGTATCCAAATGATTTAGTAAAGTTTTGGTTTAAGGGAAAAGGTCATTGGTCGGATGTTCCCGATGAAAAATGGCTTGATTGGCGCTGGCAAATGAAAAATCGTCTTAAGAATTTAAATGATTTTTCTCAGTACCTACAATTGACCTCTGAAGAGGTTCATGGGTTGGAGTCAGCCGAGAATCGTCTTTCGGTCGCCGTTACTCCCTATTTTATGAATTTAATGGATCCTATTGATCCAAACTGTCCAATTAGGAAACAGGTGATTCCTGTTGAAAATGAATCCCAAATTTCTGAAGAAGAGTTATGGGATCCCGTCGGAGAAGAGTCTTCTATGCCTGTAGAATCAATTGTTCACAGGTATCCAGACCGTGTGCTATTTTTAGTTACAGACCGATGTGCCGCCTATTGTAGGTACTGTACACGAAGTCGTTTGGTTTCAAATGCACAAGGATATGGCTTTCATCCCAATATCGAATCTGGGCTTAATTATGTTCGTAATAATACAGATGTTAGAGATGTTTTACTCAGCGGTGGAGATCCATTACTTTTATCTGATGATAAATTGAATTATATTTTAACAAGTTTAAGTGAAATTGATCATGTAGAGTTTATTAGAATCGGCTCCCGAGTTCCTGTTTTTTTACCTCAAAGAATTACAAAATCTTTACTAGATGTTTTTTCCAATATTTCTAATTTATGGCTTAGTTTACACATAAATCATCCTAGTGAATGCACCATTGATCTTAAAGAAACTACGCATAAATTAGCAACTGTCGGAATTCCCCTTGGCAATCAGTCTGTACTTTTGAAGGGGGTAAATGATAATATAGAAACGATGAAAAGCCTTATTCATCGGCTCCTTATGATGAAAGTTAAACCTTATTATTTATATCAATGTGACCTTATCAAAGGAAGTTCTCATCTAAGGACTGATGTAAACACTGGTATTGATATTATACGGGGGTTGCGTGGTCATACGACTGGTTATGCAATACCGCAGTTTGTTATAGATTCACCAAATGGAGGAGGTAAAATTCCGCTATCTCCTAATTATGCCTCTTTTAACGAAGACGGCTCAATTTTGTTAAAAAATTACTCCAATAAAAGTTATCTTTATCCAGCCTTAAAAGATCCTTTGGTCTCTATAATTGAATGATCTTCAATCAGTCAGTTCTGATAGGCATAACAACACACAAAATTTTTGGTAAGTCTGCTTCTTCTGGAGATACCTTAAAGACACCAGGACTCATATCATCTCTAAATTCTAGAGATATTTGGTCCATTTGAATTGAACGTAAGGGATCTAACAAAAATTTTGGATTAAATGAAACCGTTGATTCCTCTCCTTCATAAACAATCGGCATTGATTCGCATGCATCACCCAAAAGGCTTTGCCCCGATATTACCATCTCTTTATTTTTAATACGGAGAGTAACTCTTTCATCTGAAACCAGTGCTGCTCTGTTTACGCATTCTTGCATAAGTTCTCTTTCAACCATCGCTGATTTAAAATCATCTTTTGGGATAACTTGCTTGTAATTTGGGTATTTCCCTTCAACAACTTTTGAAACTAGGTAAACTGATTCCCTAAAGCCTTGCTCCTCATTTTCCCCTGAATCCACTTTTAGTTCTATGGATACCTGTCTATCTGTGAATGAAATATTTATTTTGTCTCCATTTTTTGGTAGTTTTACAAGTTCATTCACAGTAAGTGAAGGTAAAATGAATTCTCCTTGGGCATTTTCCTCCGTCTGCATGCTTTTGGTAGCAACAGCAAGCCTTCTTCCGTCAGTTGCGACCAATGATAGCAAATCTTTTTCGAACTGGAAAAAAACACCTTTAAGCATATATCTTTCTTCGTTAACAGATTGAGCAAATGACACACTCTTCAACATCTGAGTAAGTTCATCTCTTCCTATTTCGGTACTCTTTCTTTCTTCTAACTCAGGTAATGGTGGAAATTCTTTACTATCCATTCCTATGATATTAAAAATAGAACCTCTTGTTGTAATGGTGGATTTGGAGGTATCCTTACATTCTACACTAACTTCCATGTCAGCAAGTTCCCTGACAATCCTTGAAAGATCTTTTACCGGCAGAGTAACTGATCCTTCTTCGGATACATCAGCCTTAACGGAACATCGAATACCTAGATCAAGGTTTGTGGTCGTCAAATGAATTAAATCTTTTCTAGCTTCAATAAGGACATTTTGCAAAATTGGCATTGTTTTGCGTGAACCTACAACACTGGTAACTAATTGTAGTCCTGAACTGAAGTGATCTCTGTTAATCTTAAATTTCATTAATATTGGGTATGTAAAATCTTATGACAAATAACAACGTATAAATATTAAATATATAATTTTATAAAAAATCTCTATTCTTATTATAAATGAAAATATTTCCAATAAGTATACAAGACAATGAGCGATAGAGGTTTAAGGAAAAAAAAATTGTGAAAAGAATCTTTAGAAATTGTTGTGAGTTTTGTTTTTGTGTAAAAGAATACCGAAAAAGTAGATTATAGATAAGTTATTCTCATGGAAATTATTTTGATGCAAGTTTTTCTAGGTATTCCCAAAATCCCTTGTGCTCTTCAAGTATAGACTCTTCGGAAGCAGGCAATTTACACCGAAAAAGAAAATCGTTAAGAGAGTTTTTAGGTAGAATAAAGTGACAATGTAGAGCAATTTTGATTTTTTCAAAATAAACCCTAAATGTCCCAATACGAAGACGATAGAATAATTTACCATTACGATTAAACTTACCGATTTCTTGATTTCTCCCATCAAGGATATCACTAGAAAGAGAGCTTAATTTCTCCATGAGCACTAATTGTTCGCCTTGCGTAAGCGAATTCAATATTGATAGACTTTGATTTGAAAAAGTAACCTGAAACATAATTCTAAAAGATAATAGCTAAACCTGTGAATTCAAGAATTTTGAACTTTAATATGCAGTTTATTTTAATTACAGAATGATTAAGAAAAACCTTACTAGTTTCAGCCCGCAAGAAACTTTTGAAATCAAAGAGGCAAAAACAGTCATGGAGAACGAAGCTCAGGCTATCCATCTTTGTGCAGAAAGACTAAATAAAAACTTTTTAGAAGCTCTTGATATATTGTCTTCTAATCATGGAAAAATAGTAGTAACAGGTATTGGAAAATCTGGACATTTAGCCAAAAAAGTAGCAGCAACGCTTTGTAGTACAGGGACGGCCGCGGCATTTCTTCATCCAACTGAAGCTATTCATGGGGATCTTGGCATTCATCAATCAGGTGATCCTGTAATATATTTATCAAACAGTGGGACGACACCAGAGTTAATATTTCTAGAACCAGTTTTGAGAAGTAGGCGGGCAAAAATAATAGGAATACTGGGAAACATAAAAAGTCCTTTAGCTGATAAGGTTGATTGTGTTCTAGATTCTTCTGTCGCCGTTGAAGCAGACCCTCTTGGTATCGTTCCTACCGCCAGTTTTATGGTAAGCTCAGCATTATGCGACGCACTAGCATCTTCCCTAATGAAAAGAAAAAACTTTTCAGAAAATGATTACGCAAAGACCCACCCTGGTGGGCAGCTTGGAAGAAATTTAATCCTAAAAGTAGAGAATGTCCTTCATAATAAGGAAAATATAGCATGTGTGGGCAAGAACGAGAAGATGAGGAAAGTGGTGTCAGAAATGACAAAATTCCCCCTTGGTGCTGCTTGTGTGATGGAAAATAACAGCTTTATCGGAATCATAACAGAAGGAGACTTACGGCGAGCGTTAAATGAATCATGCGAATTAGATTCAACAACAGCAGAGGAATTAATGTCGGTGAACCCAAAGCATATTTGCCCAAATGTTTCTCTTGGAGAAGCTCTTGAGGTGATGGAGGAGGGAGATTCTCAAATATCTATTTTACCTGTTCTCGACCCCGTTAACTCTAACTTAATAGGTTTGCTACGTTTACACGATATTTTTACTTAAGATATTAAAATGAAGCAGAAAAAAATACTTCTTCTATTTATAACAGTTTTAGGGGTTATAGGTGGCTCTTATTTGATGATTCAAATTAAACAAGCTTTAGACGAATATTACCACTGGAAGTCAAGAGAAGCAGTTTTAGAAAAAGAATTAGACGACCTTAGGCAAGAAGTATCAAAACATAGAAAATTTTTAGAAAAATTAAGAACAGACCCGAATTACCAAGAAGAAATTGCAAGAAAAGAGCTTGGTTATGGAAAAGAGGGAGAAAAACTTTACCGGTTTCCAAAAGATAAAATTGACATAAATTCAAATAGAGAAATTTCCATCAAAAATGATTAAAGAAAATTTAGAGGCAGCTGAAAAATCTAAAAAGATTTTTCCTAGTACGAAAGCAAACTGTGAAGAATACATTAGTTTAAAAAGTCTACCATCATGGGCGAATGAATCTATAACAGAACTTATAGAAAAAGAATGCTGGGAAGAGTTGAATGATAGATTTTACAAAAGCCTATCATTTGGGACAGGGGGAATGAGAGGAAGGACTATAGGGAAAATTGTAACCCAAGAAGAAAAAGGAAAAAGTTCAGAAAAAGAAACTCCAAAACACGCAGCTATAGGTACAAATACCTTAAATGAAATTACGATAGCAAAAGCAACAAAGGCCCTTTTCAAATACATTGAAGAATGGCTTTCAATTAACGGAGAATTCGAGCAACCACGCTTAGTGGTTGCGCATGATGTTCGTCACTTTTCTCCAGAATTTTCAAAATTAGTGGCAATTACATGGGAAAAATTGGGTGGATACGCCATGATATTTGATGGACCGCGATCAACACCCCAACTTAGTTACACCGTTAGAAACCGTCAGGCACACACAGGCGTTGTTATTACGGCAAGCCATAATCCATATCATGATAATGGTTTTAAGGCTTATTTTAATGATGGAGGTCAACTTGTACCACCTCACGCTCAAAAGGTGGTTGAATATTTTAACGATTTTAATTTGGAGGAAATAGTAGAATTATTGAGTACCGACAGAGACCTTGGTGAACTTAAGCTTCTCGGTAAAGAGGATGACCTTTCATATGGAGCAGTTTTAGAGGATGCCGTACTTTCTCCAAATTTACTTAGTGAGCAATCTGTTAAATTAGTATTTTCTCCCATTCATGGGACCGGCGGTATATCCACAATCCCCGCTTTATTGGATCATGGGGTAGATGTAGTAACAGTTAAATCACAGAACCAATTTGACCCTAACTTTTCTTCAGTAAAATCACCTAATCCAGAAAACAAAGAAGCACTATCTTTATCAATCGATGAAGCAAAACGAACTAAATCTGATGCGGTATTAGCAAGTGATCCAGATTGTGATCGAATTGGAGTAGCTGTTCGAAATGAAAAAGATTTCGTTTGTTTATCTGGAAATCAAATAGCCTGCCTTCTCGCTGAATATCGATTAATCTCACTAAAATCTAAACAATTGCTAAAGCCAGAAAATAAGGATGGATTTACTTTATTAAAAACATTTGTAACTACCTCCATGTTAGAGAAAATAGCAAAAGAGCATGGCGTAAATTGTGTAAATACCCCAACAGGTTTTAAGTGGATGGCTCAGAAGTTAAATAACTACGAAGACAGAGCTATTTTAGGGATTAAAGAAAAAGAGGGAATAGGTATTGATTTTGATTCAACCGACCTTTTTACAAGGATAGATATTTTATCTAGATATTCTAAATATGTAGTATTAGCTGCGGAAGAAAGTTACGGATACTTGCCAATGGATTTAGTAAGGGATAAAGATGGAAATGCAGCGTCTTTAGCTGTTGCAGAGCTTTTAGCATACCTAAAGTCCTTAGATATAAAGCCTTTAGATTTCCTTGATAAACTTTATATAAAATACGGTTTTCATTATGAGAAAACTGAAAATATTTATTTCGATGGTGCTGAGGGGAGTGAACAAATTATTAAAATAATGAAATCCCACCGAAAATCGCCGTGTGAAAAATTTAACGGATTAGCAGTTTCAAAAGTAAAAGATTTTAGTCATTCAGGCCTACTTGATGAAGAGGATCAATCTATTGAAAAGGAAAACTTTATTATGATCACCCTGGAGAATGGTTTCAAAATCGCGATCAGACCCAGCGGTACTGAGCCTAAAATAAAGTTTTATTTATTTGGCGAAAGTTTACCAAATCCCCAAAATATTTCGGAAACAAAAGAAAAAATTATTTCACAAATCAACGAACTTGGGGCATTTTTAGTAAATGACGCAAAAGAAAGGGCAATTTAACTTATTTTGAGAATTCTAATAGCTGCAGACTAGATGAGCATACAAGCTGGATTTTCTAAATAATTGGATAAGGTTTTTAGAAAACCTGCCCCTATTGCACCGTCAACGAGCCTGTGATCGCAACTTAAGCCTAAAGTTAATGTCTTCCCAGCGACTACCTTACCCCTCTTATTTACCACAGGTTTTTCAATAGAGGAACCAACAGACAAAATGGCAGCATTGGGCGGATTAATTATTCCGCTAAAAAAGTCTATACCAAACATTCCGAGATTGGTAACAGTAAAGGTAGAACCAGACATAGCTTCCGGTAATAGCTTTTTACTTCTCGCCTTGTTAATGAGAGATTTTGCTTCTAGTGAGACTTCTTCAAGTGAAAGTTGGTCTGCATTATTTATAACAGGGGTTAGCAATCCACCCTCTACGGCCACTCCAAAAGCAAGATTAACTTCCGCATGATAAGAAATTTCTTTATTTCCCCAACTTGTATTAATTTCAGGGTGCCATTTTATAGATTCAGCGCATGCTTTTAAAATAAAATCATTAACACTAAATTTATTGAAAGAAGTTTTTGTTAATTCAGCCCGTTCTTTGAAAATTTCATTAATGGAAGTTCTTGTATCTAAAAGTGGCTCAATATTAATTTCTTTTTGTAGGTAAAAGTGGGGGATGGTAGATTTTGATTCGGTAAGTCTTGTTGCTATGACAGTTCTCATACCAGAGAGAGGAACAGACTTTTTTATCAATAGACCACTATTGCTTGATAGGGTTGGCAGTTCCACTTGTTCCTCAGAAACATTGGCGGGCAAAACAGGATCATGGTTTTTGTCGGAATGCGAAACTTCAGTAGCAAGAATATCCTTTTTTATAATTCTACCAGAAGGACCTGACCCCGTAATATTTGCCAAATCAATATTTTTTTCGTCGGCCATTTTTTTAGCAAGCGGAGATACAAAAATACGATCACTAGATGTATTTACTTTTTTACCAGGAGGGTCTTCTGCTTTTGTTTCAGTATCCTTTAATTCGTTCAAGGAAGCGGGCTCTGTGGTTGTTACCTCAAGGTTTTTTTCTGCAGATAGATTGCTTGAATCATCCGTTTTCTCTAAAGAAATCGGTTCAGGTTTTTCTTCAGGAACTGTTTCTTCAATAGCCTGTGTGTCTATTTCTTCAATAGATTCTCCCTCTTCGCCAACAATTGCTAATGGACTACCAATTGGAGCTTCAGCACCTTCTTCAACAAGAATTTTCAACAATACCCCATCGTCAAAATTTTCAAGTTCCATTGTTGCCTTATCAGTTTCAATTTCAGCCAGAGTGTCTCCGTTTTCTACTTGATCACCAACTTGCTTGTGCCATTTAACAACAGTACCAACCGACATGGTATCGCTTAGTTTGGGCATTTCTATTGTAATAGCCATAGTTCTAAAGGATTTGGAGTGCGCTCTTAAGGACTTTTTCTTTAGTCGGTAATTGAACTGTTTCTAGTGCCTTGCTGTAAGCTTGGGGTGCATCTACTGCAGAAACCCGACCAATGGGAGCATCCAAATAATCAAATGCCTGGTCTTGTATTAAGAAGCAGATCTGAGCATCAACACCACAAAAGGGTTTATTTTCTTCAACCAAGAGAGCTCGGTTTGTTTTTTTAACGGACTGAAGAATGGTTTCTTCATCAAGTGGACGAATGGACCTCAAATCTACTACCTCTGCAGATATGTTATGTTTATCAGAAAGTTCCTCAGCTACCTCAAGTGCGGTGTGCACCGCTTTTCCATGAGCAATTATAGAGATGTCTTTACCCTCAACAACTACCCTGGCTTTTCCTAGGGGAATGATAAAATCTTCCTCTTCAGGAACTTCATCTTTCATATTATAGAGAATGGTATTCTCCATAAAGCACACAGGATCATTATCTCGAATCGCAGATTTGATAAGTCCTTTAGCATCAGCTGGCGTCGCAGGACATACAACCTTCATACCAGGAGTATTTGCGGCAAAATTTTCAGGAGTATGTGAATGAGTTGCACCCACATTTGTACCTCCATTTGCGGGTCCTCTAAAAACAACGGGAACATTTATGAGTCCGCCAGACATATAGCGAACATTAGCGGCATTATTAAAAATTTGATCAAACGCGACATAACAGAAACTCCAGAACATAAACTCAACAACAGGTCGCATGCCCATCATGGATGCGCCGACTGCGAGTCCGGAAAATGCAGCCTCACTAATCGGTGTGTCTATGATTCGTGAAGGACCAAACTTTTCGAGTAAGCCTTCTGAAACCTTGTAGGAGCCCTTGAATTGGGCAACCTCTTCACCCATAAGTACGACATTGGGGTCGCGTTGAAGCTCTTCTGCAAGCCCTTGATTTAGGGCGTCTCGGTATGAAATAATAGGCATATTAAAAATTAAGGTTGCTCGAAGAAAATTCTTCCTTCCGAGGTCCGTTTGTCGGGGTTATCGGTTTCCCAATAAATATCATCCATTAATTCACTAGGATCTGGATAAGGGCTTGCGGAGGCAAATTCAGCAGAGGCATTAGCCTCATCTTTAGCAGCCTTGTCGATTTCCAAAGCTTTTTCATCTGTTAAAACTCCTTCTTCCAAAAGTTTTGATTTGAATAGATTTAACGGGTCTTTGCTTTTCTTGTATTCTTCAATCTCTTCTTTACTGCGGTAAGTTTGATCTGGATCTGCCACGGAATGCCCACGATATCTATAGGTAACAATTTCTATAACACTGGGCTTGTTAGATTCGTGAGCTCGGCTAACGGCTTCATCAATAACCTGGCGAACTTCATAAATGTCATGCCCGTGAGACACTTTCCAGTCTATATCAAAAGCGTCAGCCCTGCGTGCGAGTGGTTCACCAGCGGAGTGCCTTCCTTCGGCAGTACCCATGGAGTAACCATTATTTTCAATGATATAAACAACGGGTAATTCCCAAAGTGCAGCAAGATTGAGAGACTCATAAAAAGGACCTTGATTGGTTGCTCCATCTCCCATGAAACAAAGGCAACTCCCTTTCTTTTTAAAATGTTTCAGAGCGTAAGCAATTCCTAACCCCAATGGAGTTTGTCCTGCAACAATACCGTGCCCGCCCCAAAAGTTTTTATCTGGTGCAAAAAAGTGCATTGAGCCTCCTTTTCCTTTCGAACAACCCGTTTTTTTTCCATAAAGCTCGGCCATACATTCGTCCATATTCATGCCAACCGCAAGAGCGTGCCCATGATCTCGGTAGGCAGTTATAATATGATCGTCTTCTCCAAGAACGGAAACAGAGCCAACCGCAACAGCTTCCTGACCGATATACAAATGCAAAAACCCACCTATATGTCCTTGCTGGTAGGCACGAAGGGATCTTTCTTCGAATCTCCTTATCTGTACCATCTGTTGATAGAGTTCGATTTTCTTCTCTTCAGAAAGCTGACTGTTAATCGGTGCGGAGGCAAAGTCCTCACTATCCGTCGAAAGCTTTGGATCCAGCTCACTTTCATTAGCAGTTACACTAGTTTCGCTTTCTACATTCTGTTTAGAGAGCTTTCCTGTGGGCTCAAGATTTGTATCGTGATGAAGACCTTCCATTTATAAATCCATTATTCTCTTAAATTGGCCGAGCTTCAACCTTAATTTTAGTAGATTTACTCCCAAAATTTGCCCGGATACCCCAAAACCCATCTTTGCGTTTATCATAAAAAGGCCAAACCAATTTTGAATCCGTGGATGGAATTTGAAGATTATCAATTGAAGATCTGTCAAAAAAATTAAAATGACCCTCATTAATTTCTTTTGGTATTTCATTAATAGCAGGAATAATATCGAAAAGAAACATCAACCAATGACCGTTTCCCTCATAATTTTTTTCTGAAACATACCCAAAAAGCTGGAGATCTTCTTCGGCAAGAAGAATATCTAATTCTTCTTGAGCTTCTCGAATTGCACATTCAACAGGAGATTCACCGACAGACATTTCCAGTTTACCTCCAGGAGGGCTCCACAAACCTTGATTGGGAGTTTTTTTTCTTTGTAAAAGTAATAGTCGGGAGCGTAAATCTTTTGCAAATAGAAGGCAGGATATCTTAAAGTCCATGGCGATTTTGCTTGTTATTAGTTGGTAAGTTTAGAAATGATATGTTTGCTTAAAGTTAAACCCCCAATCGCAATGATAAGAAAAAAACTCGTACAGGTAATATTTTTAACATTATCAATAGGTGCTTATTCCGCAACCGCTCAAGTTGATCAAATTGTAAAGTTAGCTAACAAGGTGGCTATTTCGAATGAGACAGATTCATGGATAAAGGTTTCGGTTCCGTTTAATATTATTACTCACCCAAGACTTGCCGAACTTAAAGGTTCTCGGCCAACATCTGTTGAAGAAGCTTTTAATCCAGAGTTCCTCGATAGTCTTAAGGTAAAGTTATATATATGTTTCAGTAATGAGTTCAAAAAGAAAGCCTTGCGGAATAGTAAATTGATGGATTCGCAATTTTATCAATATTACAGTGCTGAAGTAGATTTTAAGGCGGTTAAAATTGAACGTACAACTAAATATGCAAATTTTATGTTCCCTTCATCAGTTGCAGAAAAAGATGGGTTTGGTGGAAATTATGTCAATCCTGTTGGGTACGCTATCGAAATCATGGTTGAGGGAGTACCTGTGGAGATTTCAAATTCGATTATGTTCGATAAATACAGAGATGAAGCCACATTACAAAAGTTTAAGCAGCAGGCTGAACAAAAAAGTACGACTAGCGTGGGAGTGTTACTCCCAGCTCATCACGTATTTCCATCCTACTTTCAAAGCGGGGCGTACCTTAAGCCTGCAGTAGCAGAATAATTTTGTTTCAACAGAAGTGGCACAAAAAGATGAAATAATAATAAACTGTGGAAACTCTCATGTTTCTGCGAATGTTTTTTCTTTAAGCTCAGGCGGACTAACATTAAAAGCCTCAGGTTTAGAAACCCTGCATCATGACTTAACCAAAGAAGAAGCATGGTTGGATTCTCTAGTTGAAGGCCTTGAAAAACTGGTTGCCAAAATGTCGCTAAAGGGAGAGGTAAGGTTTATTTTTCCGGGTAACTTATTATTAACCAAAACAATTAGAGTTCCCCATGTAGACCCAGAAAAGCAGCGAAAAATAGTAGCATTTGAATTGTCCCAAAAAATGCCATTTCCGCTTTCAGATCTCATTTGGGATTATCAAATAATAGATGACGACGGGGTTGAGGAAGAAGTCTTAGCTTTTGCCGTAAAGCCAGAAGTGGCGGAAAGTTTTTCAGAAAAGATGGTTGGAATCGGGTTAATTCCGAAACAGATTACACCTGCACAAGTATTGGATTATAGCGCAATAAGAGGACAACTTGGTGATGTGGATGATCAATCTGAAGTTCTAGCGATTAATATAGGTGCGAAGTCTACAAATCTACTATTTATAAGCCCAACCGGGTTTTTAATAAGGACGATTAATATAGGTGGAAATGCGCTTTCGCAAAACATATCAGACGCTCTTGGTATAACTTTTGAAAAATCAGAAAAATTAAAAAAAGGTTATTTTTCGCAGGAGATATCATTAACTGAAGATGATCCTTCGGTTGGAGTTATCCAAAACGCAAGTAATCAATTCTTAGCAAGAGCCAGCCAAGAAATTACTCGCTCCATAGTAACTTATAAAAGATTAAAGAAAGGTAAATCTCCACAAAAAATATACCTTACTGGAAGGGGTGCTCTATTACCTAATCTCCCTCAATATTTATTAGAAAGCCAACAACTTCAGGTTGAATACTTTGACCCTCTTTTGAGTATTAGTGTTGGGGATGCGGTTAAGGAGAAAGTTAAACCATTGCTTCCCTTCATGACGAGTGAGGCGGTTGGACTTGCCCGGGCATCCTTCAATTCTACTAGTGAAAACTTGTCCTCAACTATCAATTTATTACCTTCATCTAAACTTAAATCATTAGGTTTAAAGCAAAAACTTCCGATTTTAGTTCTCGCTGCATTTCTTTTTAGCATCCTTCCACTCGCTTCAATTATTAATGATAATAATTTTCAATCTTCAGTCGTTACTCAAAAGGCAGACCTAGAAGATGAAATAGCAGATTTGGACGATGATCTCACAAAACTTAAAGTTTTACATGACGAATTATTATTTTCTCAGGATTTAGTATCTAAAATTATCTCATCTCAAATACCTTTTACTGAGCAATTTAAGACCTCATGGATAATTCAAGATATAATTAATTTCATACAAGGAATTATGTCTCAGCAAGATATTGGTGATATTTGGTTGGATACATTTAGTTTAAAAAAATCTTCCTCAAATAATCCCTACTCTAAAACAAAGCCCGACCTTCACGATTTTACTCTAACAATATCAGGCCGTTATTTAGTAAGAGCAGATTCGGATATAAAAAAAGAGTCCGTACGTGATAATCTTATAGAATTAGATCGTGCAAAAAAAGAAAATTTGACCGCCTATCTTAATAATATACCATACATTTATAAAATACATCAGAAAACATTCTCTATTGAGGGTAAGGGCGATCTTTTTAGAAGAAATTTTTCTCATTTTGAGTATATAATTTATCTTAATATCAAATGAAGTCTTTTTTTAAACAGAATCTTCTTTATATACTTCTTTTCTTCGGTGCATCGACTATTTTTATAGTATTGTTAACACTTTCTTTATCCTACTCGGAAGCTACGGAAGAATTAATTTCTGATATAAAAAGTTTACATGCAGAAAAAGATGATTTAACTACCAATATTTCCTCTTTTGGCCATATTGAGATTGATCACGTAGCATCTAGTAGTGATCTATCCAAACTTGCATCAAAAGAAAAGGATTTATTAAACTTTCTGAATTACTTGGTAAACGCGAAAGAAAATGTTTCATCAAAATGGGATTCTAAGAGTGCAGAATCAGTAAACGCTTCCTTAACAAGGCTTTTTTCACGACTGAGAAAAAAATGCAAGGATTCTAATATTATATTACCCAGTGATTTGTCACAAGTCTCTGATTCCTCCCCTTTTTCTAGTTCTGGCACTGGTAGCAAGGACAGTGCATTTGGTTTTTCCTTTTCAGCATATGACGGGTTTTGGCCTAGTTTTTCTGCTAACGAAGCTCGTCAAATTGGAGTGCAATCGGAAATTGTCAAAAGTCTTGTCGATGCGATCACGCTTTCTTCTGATGGAAATCATTCCATCGAAATTTTATCCCTTCAGAGAGAAAATGTTGGAGAAATTGACAAAGCCAATATTGGGTTAGATCTGATAGATCTTAGTGGTCTAGAAACAATTTTATTAAGACAAGTAGATGGTGTAGAAAGTTATGTGTTTCGTATTACTGTAAAAATTCAAACTTTTTCCCTTAGAAAATTTATTAATAAACTTCGTCCACCATTCCTGCTTCGCGAAGTCTCGATATCCCCTGTTGAAGATACAGCCACTTCCTCTTCATCCGCTGACAATTCTTTCGAATTAGACCCTTTTAATACCGATCCAGTAAAAGAAGAAAAATTTATTCCCATTGTCAGTAAAGTTGACTCTAAGGTAGACATAGTTGTTGAGTACATAGTTGATGCCGATAGGAACTTGGAGAATATTTATGAAAATCTGAAGTCTTCTTCAGATTCACATTCCGAAATATGCATTCAATGGTTAGAAAAATCAGGCAACAAGATTCTAGCCGACAAAGCCAAGAAATTTTTAGATGAAGATAATCGGTAAATTTTACGATAAGATTTCTTTAGTAGTTGTTTTTATTACTGTAACTACTGTTTACATATTTGAATTTTTAGGTGAGCAAGAAAACATAAGCACTTCAAATTTCGGTTTAAGTTCCCACTCATGGGATAGAGAATCAAGTGGTATTATTTTTAAAACTGATATTCCTAATCAACTCATGCCAGGTGAGCATATATATTTCCATCACGAGGATTTAAATTTCACAAAAGCAGAGATATCCGAAATAAACTTTAAAAGAAGAGACGATATTTCAATACAGCTTAATTCTGGTGATCAAATAAGTGGTAGGGTAAAGCAAAAAGAGGGTCTCGTATTTACTAAGAAATGGAAATCCGTGAACAGTCCAGTTTTGATTGATGTAGATGGTAAAACAAAACCAGTTCAAATGAGGACAATATCCAAGATCAAAGGTAATCCGGAGTATGTCTTGGATGAGCAGGTGGACTTAACTCAGATAGAAGACATGCAACCTTTCTTTTATCAAAGAATTCCTTCAAGTAATTTTGTATACGAATCCACTAAAAGACCTCAATGGATGAATATTGATACTGATAAGAATGAATCTATATTTGATCTTTTCACCCCCCCTCTCATATATTTAATTGAGGGTAAATTAACAACCACTTTACCTGATGCACCTATTGAGGAAGAAGAAAAAGAACCTTTTGGAGCCACTATTACCAGTTTTGAAAAAATACCTTACAGGTTTCGTTTATCAAGTTGGATTGGTGACTCACCCTACATTGAAGATACAGAGCAAACAAAAAAGTCCGGTCGTGTTGTAAGAAATAGATTACAAGTTAATGGCGTTTATGAGTTAATTGAAGATCCTAAACCAGGTAGGCCATCATTAGTAAAAGTGGATGAAAATAGTTCGAAAAAGAGATTAACTCTCAAATATTTCACCGTTCAGAATATCAATCAAAAAAATGGTGGTGTTAAACCGGTCGGCCGAGCATTACTTGAAGACCACTTAATCGGTAAAAAGTCATTTGAAGTAAACAGTCTTATGGACAATGTTTTTCTTGGACAGTTCAAAATCGGATTATCATTCAAAATTAAAAAAGAAGATTCGATGGAAGTTTTTATTTCAGATTCTGACGGTGGGAAAGAAATCGAATATAATGGAAGAAAATATTTAGTAAGAAGTTTGGACGGTGAAAAGAAATCCGTCGTATTGCGAAAGATTTCTTCAATTCCAAGCCAATCTGAAGATTTAGAATTGATTTCACCTTAAATTTTCTAAGTTGACCATCGCTTAAGTTTCATTGAAAAGATTAGATAGCCAAGTCTTGATAAATCTGCCCCAATTTTCTTAGTCAAATGTTTAACGGTTATTTCCTGATTTTTTTACACATCACGGTCGCTACATGCTCTGTTTTTGGGCAGGAAGGTTTAATCGGTTCCGGAGGCGGAATTCAAGTGCCTCAACAAACACCACCTCCCAATGCAAAAGAGGATAGTGAGAATTACAAATTCAATGATACCACCAATTTGGTAGGTTTACTTTCCAGTATTCGTAAACTCGTAGTCAAAGAAGATTTCAACAAAGCTCAAGAGATGGCAAAAGCCGCTCTTGAAGGAATTAATCAAACTGAACAAAATAAATTTTATTTAAGACAAATTCGAAAAGAAGAAACTAAAATTTATTATGAGCAAGCTAAATTAGCTATGTCTCGTGAAGAATATTCTTTGGCAAGCAGATTACTGGAAAAATATCGCGAAAATGTAGCATCTGAACTTTCGGAGCGAAAAATTCAAAGAGAAGTAGTACTCTCCAAAGACGGACCCAGGGATGCTACATTGGTAGGAAAGTTGGTGGAGGAACTAGATAAAGCCAAGAAGGACCTTTCTGAAATCAGGGCCAAAACTGGCTTGCCAGATGACGATGCAAAGCCAGACCTTGAGAGACTAATGGAGGAGGAGAAATCCAAAATTTCTTCCACATCAAGAAATGCAGAGAGGTTGCTTCTCAAAGCACGTAGAGACAGTGCACAGGGAAAATACGATCTAGCGATTCAACAAATTGATGAAGCATTATCAATTCTACCTGCCAACACCTCGACCATTGCTCTGGTAAGTGATCTATTTCAGGCAAAGCAACAAGTAATTTGGTATCAAATGGGTGAGGCGATGCTTAAGGGAAAAGTCCCTGATGTGCAGCAGTTGGTTCTCGATTACAAAAAAATAGAAGAATCTCGAAGGAATGCAGAGACTGAAACCCTTGGCGAGGGTGATGAAATAAACTTCGATGAAGAAATGCAAAAAGCCCAGGCTAAAAATATTGAACAAGCAGTACTAGCTGAAGAGATGCTAGATGATGCTAAGAAGGAAATAAAAAATAGGGAGTATACGAATGCAGATGGTATACTTTATAAAATAAAAAATTTCTTAGAACCTAGTACGATGACATGGCCAATTATTTTAGAGGCTTCTCTTTTGAAAAATCGTATTCATTTAGAAAAAGCAGAAGATGCTCGGGAAAATAAAGACTGGGAGACCGCAAAGAAGCATCTGGAAGACTTTAAAACGGGTTTTTATCAGGATCGGGATATACAGGGTGATACATTATCATTTGGAAGGCCTGGGCTTAAAAGTTCGAGAGGAGAGGACGCGGTTGAAAAAGAACTGGGTTTAGCTGAAAAAATGGATAATAGAATCAAAGATGATCAGCGGGATCCTTATAAAAGAGACATAACTGAATACACACCTGACTGGAGAGATACCCGTACCGAACTTAACGATTATTTGATGCGGGCAAAAGTTCAATTTATTAATGGGGATTTAACGGGTGCCACTGAAACTTACCGAGCCATCGAAACCCGATTTTCTGATAATTTGGAAGCTAAAAATATGCTCAAGCGAATATCCATGGTGAGGCAGCAGGAAAGTTATCTCGGATATCTCAAAACGAGGCAGGAAATGCTCGAAGAAATTGAGCGCGAGTGGGAAAGGCCCAAAGTGTTTGACCGACAAATTGAAGATGTACAGGAAGCTCGTGATGAGACTTCAGTTTTGGAAAGTAAACTATCTTTAATTAAGATCCCTGAGGTTCCTTTCTTCGAGTCCCCATTGGACGAAGCTATGCAGGAACTGATGCGACAATCTAAGCAATTCGACCTCACAGAGAAAGATCCGTCCAAGAAAGGCGTTCAAATCATTGTTAAGAGGCCACCAGAAGGTGAGCCTTTTCCATTAGTCACAATTACTCTCAATAGTATGGAGCTTGGAAAGATGATTCAATGGCTTACGGAAATGGTAGAGTGGACTTATGATATTCGTGCAGACGCTGTGGTTATTTCTAAAACTGGGGGAAGTTTTAAAGGGCGACCTCTCGAAACTGAATTTTATGAAGTCACTCAGGGTACTATAAATCGCATGACAGGTGGAGGCGGTGGAGGCATGGGTGGTGCCGCGGCCGATCCATTCGCACCCCCACCCGCCGGAGGCGGAGGAGGAGGAGATGATACAGGTTTAAAAATAAAAGCCTTTTTAGAAGGTGCAGGAATACCTTTTGATGACGGCAAGGGGCATAAATTTGTATTTGATGGTTTTCAAATGATTGTAACACACGACCGTAGGTCACTCGATTTGATAGAACGTATCCTTGCAAAGTTAGACCAGGATTCAAGTCGCCAAGTAGAAATAGAAACAAAATTCCTAGAAGTACAGGAAGGTGCGCTGGATGAGATCACATTTGACTGGAAGTATAGTTTTGATAACCCGGTACCTGAGGTTGACCCCACCACGGGCATGCCAGTCTTGGATTCGCGTGGACGCCCAAAGGCAGTTTATGAAAAATCTATGGGTGGAAATACTCGAACCTTGGCCGAAGCGCATTCTCCTAGTGGAATTGCCAGGGATATCACTATAAGTTATCCGGATAATCCAGACGCCGACCGCATAATTGCAAACCCAACGCCAATTTTACCAGGAAAGATTGGTATCGGTTCAGGAGTTTCACCCCTATTAGATGTACAGAAAAATTTTAATGGTCTTTCAGTGGGAGGACAATCTATTTTACCTGAATTTCAGGCAGGAATTTTAATTAATGCACTTAAACGAAAGCAGGGAACCGATCTTCTTAGTGCGCCGCGCGTAACAGTAATGGATGGTCAATTAGCAACCATTACCGTTGCCCAAGAGTTTATATATCCAACCGACTATCAACCAGCCCAGGCACCTGGAGCCGGTGGAGGTGGTGGAGGTGGTGCGGGCGGTTTAGGAGGAGGTGTTGGTGGAGGTATTACTATACAGTCAGCAACTCCATCATTTGATACGGTTGCACCTGAAGACGAAAACCCAGGTTTTCGGGAAGTTGGTGTTGTGCTTGAGGTAACTCCAACCATTGAAAAATATAACTCCATTAATTTAGATTTAAAACCAAAAGTTACTGAGTTTGACGGTTTTGTTGAATACGGTGGTCCTTCTGGAACCATCGGTACTGGTTTTTCAACGGCCACAGTTTTAGCTCCTTCTGGTATTTTGATGCCAATTTTTTCGGTAAGAAAAGTAACAACTCAGGTTACTATTTTTGATGGTGCCACCGTCATCATCGGTGGTTTAACCAGGGAAGAGGTCAAGACAGTGAACGATAAAGTTCCAGTTCTTGGAAACATACCATTAATCGGGAGGCTCTTTCAATCCTCCGCAGAAAGTTACCATAAGCGAAACCTTTTAATTTTTGTCAGTGCGAGCATAGTTTCACGTGGAGGTTCTCCGGTTCGCGAAACCATCCAAAATATCAGCCCACAATCAATATTCAAAGACCCTGTTATTCTGACGCCCACTGGAACGATTCGTAGGAATTTTAAAGAAGGGGATGGGGGGATTGCTGAATAATCTGAAAATTTTATTTATTCAGGCGTAAGATTCAGTTTAACAAGACATTTATTAGTATGGAAAAGTTCATTTCAATTCCATGTTTTCTGAATTTGTCAGGATTCATTTTCCTTGAGGGTTTATTAATTAAATCCTTCCTTCAAAATGTAACACTCTCCAGCCTTTAGAATTCTCTATGACTACTATCTGCAGTTATCTAATTTTAATTTCTTTTTGTATACCAAATATGTAAATAATTCCTAGCTTTTAAGAGTAATAAACACTATATTATATAGACCCTAATGCCCAAGCCCTTTCCATCTTCAAGATCAATGGGTTCTCGCAAATTCAAACCGAGAGCAACCATGGGGTTTATTCTGGTTTTTCTGATTTTGTGCTTAGGGTTTTCTTTAGTTTTTCATCATACGAGTAAAAGGCAGCCTTCGAGTAAGTCTTCTCAGGTTGTTGATCTTCGAAAAAGCAAAGCACCAAACAATAAAAAATTAAGTGATTTAAAAGCTCCAGTTACTCAACCAGTAACAAGGCCTTTCATTCCAGATGAGTGGTGTGAGGTAAGGGATTATGTTGATCTTTCCAGTGACCCTGTATTCACAGAGTTTAATTTGTGGATGTCGGATTATCAAAAAGTAATTTGTTTGCTTGATGATAATTGCACTAAACATGATCCAAGGAAAATTTTAAAATTTCTAAAGATTGGAGAAAAACTCGCACTCGAGCGAAAAAAAGTTTTTGAAAAGATAATTCGAGGAGATCCTGCAAAAGCTATCAGTATGGCTCTTTCCGATGGGTTGATTAAATCCCTACCAAACTCAATATCAAAAAATTTAGAATCTTGGAAAAATGAAAGGATCGATCTTGATTCTATTCATGTTTGCTATGATCCAAATCATCCTGAAGGTCTTATTAAAAGATGGTCAGTTCTTGCGGATGGAACCAGATATAGGGTTTGGACACATGGAGATCGTAAAAAAATTCAAACGGTCAAAGGTATTGCATCATGGGGAGTTACTATAGGAGAAGATTTTGCGATGTCTTCGCATTCCTATCGTCAGGTAAAAGTACCTAGCGGAGAAGATGCGATCCAATTTGCGGATAAAGTTTTCCCTTACAAAAACGAATATGAGCGGAATCTTTTTATCCAAGAGATTGAAAATGCAGAATCCGAAATTTCAGTACTCAAAAAAACAGTCAGTTACCCAATCATGGCTGGAAGCTCTTCATTAACTGAATACTACGAGAAAAAATATGACTTAATTAGTACTCCGATGACTTGGGCCCAGGCAAACGCTCGAGCACTTCTATTGAATGGAAGGCTAGTAGTCATTCAGTCTCAAGTAGAGCAGGATTTTGTGTACAATCAGTATAAAGATGGGGCATTGG
>ERZ807291.1021-NODE-1021-length-46514-cov-13.620310_pt1 | contig 46514 bp, 29 predicted proteins | sample MGYA00521257_ERZ807291 | MGnify/ENA primary metagenome ERZ807291 (study PRJEB31413, sample SAMN03169783) | marine metagenome | biome: Marine; feature: Water; material: Subsurface seawater | place: North Sea | collected 2011-04-28 | depth 1 m m ... | reverse complement strand
ACAAAACCACTGCAGAGTGGGAACATCTTTCATCTGAGTGTTATGCTCAGGCCAGCGCCGAATACGACCGCGAGCAGGAAGAAAAGAAAGCAGAAGAATCATACGTGTATGAGTCTCCTGCTGAACTTCAAAATGGCATCAGCATTTAATATATGAAAACTATGAAAAATACAACTCCTTATCTCGGCGTCAAGCTCGTCCTCAACACTCAATATATGGAGAATTACTCCGCTCACGATTGGGACGGCAAGGGCGAATGCCCTCAGCACTGGAAGCCAAAAGGTGGCTCCACATACGTCGTGACTGATGAGTCACTTCTCTCCTCGCCTGAGTCTCTCGAAGATATCCGCGGCATGATTGAACACTCTGACGAATACTCTTCGGTGTTTGTTCGAGGAGAGTCCACTGTGAGCGCAGACGCCACAGTCTGTGAGGATTGGGAGACTCTTAACGAGATATATCGTGCTGAAGATGGCACATATCGTGTGAAGAGCGTGACTGACAATCGCGATTTCAATGGTTCAATGCGGCACCAAATCGCGTTCAAAACGGTGGACAAGCCACTTGGCAGTGAGCGTGGTGATTTCTCTGTTGAGTATGAACTCATAAATGGTCGAGTTGCTCACAGCGACGAACAGCTCAGAGTAGAACTCACCAACATGGGGGTAAAATTTTAATATGAAACTATACACTGCACTCTTCATAGCTCTTAGCAGCACTGCATTCTCTTATTCAGATCGTGATGTAGTTGCATCTACTCTGATCCTCGAAGCAGGAGGAGAATACGCTGAAGGTGCAATGGAGTCGGTGCACGAAGTGGTCTATAACAGATCAATGAAACGAAACAAATCAATGTCGGCTGTTTGCCTTCAAGCATGGCAATTCTCATGTTGGAATGAAAACGATGTTGATACGAATATCGCGAAAGCACAAAATCACCCACGCTGGCACGAGGCAATGAAGATTGTCGACACCGCACAAATGAGTAACTTTACAAACGGAGCAGATCACTATTATGCAGAATATATCGACGAACCATATTGGGCAGCTGACATGACACTCACAAATAAGGTTGGAAAGCACCTATTTTTCAAATAATTATATCAAGCAATATGAATAATAAATTTATAGTCACCAACTTCCTCATTGCATCCCGCGAGCTTCGCAAATTAGGCAAAGTAGTCATTAGACGCCACAAATTTGGTCCGTGTACAGAACTACGCGCGCGATTAGAAAATAGTGATAAGAACATAGTAATTTATATGGGCTGTCGAGGTCACATGAGCCTCAGCGTTAACTTTATCAAATAGCTCTTTACAAAACAATAGAAACAAGGTATAATATATATACACATACATATGACAGAAAACCAACTAAAAACACGAGAAAAATTAATCCGACGTCTACATAAGAAGTTGGTAAAACAATCTGCACCTGCCAACGATGGTTATGTTTTGGTGGAACCAGTAGATAGAGATATTAATGAAGAACTTGAGCGATTGTCCGCTTATCAAGTAGAAAGGTTTAACAATGGGTAAAGTATTTGATCGCTACGGAAGAGTATCGGCTATTGATCACAAGTACACAGGCGAAGAGCCAACGTGGGATAAATGTGAATCGTGGCCAATTGATAAATTTATGAATGAACGTTCTCGGATGTTCAACTTCTATAATTACTATTGCTCAGCTAAAGATCTTTTTAATGATCTTCTTAAATGGATGCCAACGAATGGATATACAAAACAGCAGATAAAAGCAATTAAATCAGAAGGTGAATGTTGTGTAAGTATTACATGCTTAAAGCTCGCTCGTGCTATGAATAATGGTATGGCTCCAACACGCAAAGATGTGATGGAATATGTAAAAACTAAGCATGGCCTTGCCTATGATGAACCACATAATGATTTATTGTATCTTAAAAAAAATATCGATAGTGTTATTAGATCTAATAATGTAAAGATACAAGCGGAGATCAAGTTAAATGCAGAAGTGTCTAATGTAAAAGAGATTATTATTTCTCCACTTCAAAGGCTTTCTAATAAGGTTAATGCGAAAATTATTGCCCATCTTGAGGCGATGATTGATGATAATAATTGGGCTAATGATAGTGTAAAAGTTGAAGGTATTAATCTAATTCAACTCCTAAAGGCCAATGATATCCCCGTAAAGGGCTTAAAAGAGGTTCATACATGGTTAGAACATATCGGAAACAGCTTACAATGTGCTCTAGATAAAGACAATGAATTTGATGTTGAAGGGTGGGCATTTACAACCAAAGTTGGTATTAAAAATCGATTAAAGGCAATTCAAACAATGTTAGCACAAGTTGAAAAGTATCGTGGTGCAAATACAAAAGCGCGGAAGCCTCGAAAAAAGAAAGTAAAGTCAGCTGATGCACAAGTTAAAGCGATGAAATATAAAGTGTCTGACGATGATTTTGGTTTAAGTTCAATCGCTCCCTCGTCAATACCTGGCTCAACAAAATTAATTGCATTTAACACAAAGTATCGCAGACTTATTGTTTATGAAGCTAGTTCAAAAGATGGTTTTAGTGTAAAGGGAACCACACTCCAAAACTTTAATGAATCTAACAGTTATGAGTTGACAATTCGTAAGCCTGATGATATATTACCAGTAGTAACAAAGAAAACCGAAAAACAAATCTTTAAAGTAGTTGATGCTCTAAAAACAAATAGAAAACCACCTAATGGAAGAATTAATAAAGAAACAATCTTACTAAGAATATTTTAATGGCTAAAAAAGAACCAACAATAAAACTCTCTATTACAAGAGAAGAGTTACGAAGTCAAGTTGACCAACTTGTTTTTAAAGACAGACTAACATACGCTGAAGCTGTATGTGATATTTGTGAAAAACTAATGATCGATCCAGCAGATATAGCAAAGCTTGTTAATGGACCACTTAAAATAAAATTAGAAGCAGAAGCAATCCATCGAAACATTATCAAATCTAATACAGCAGTATTATTTTAACATGACAGGTATTCAAGCTTATCAGATATACAATGCATTAAGACTTCATTATTCAAATGAAACCTTTGACGCTTATAAATATAATTTCAAAGCAAGAGTATCATTAAAAACGTTTGATTCATTAAAATATCGATATACGTTTGAAAAACTGGCAGCAAAACACGATCGTGAATTTATCATTAATTATATTACATCAAACATAATTGAAAATGTGTCATGGATACATGATATGTCTTTAACAAATTACGAAAAAAGAGAAGCACGTTTACAATCCTTAACATATACATTAAAAAAAGATTTAAGTCAATTTACAGATTTTAACGAAATGTGTAAATGTACAGATGGAAACAATTTACTTATTGATGCGCTCTGCAGAGAAAGCATTAGTATTGAAACTGTTTCTATTATAGATAGTCTAGTAAACTTCATAAAACCTTTATTACCTAAATTGAATGATCCTTTAAAAATGAAGAAGGAGCGTGCAATTTTGGCAATGAAATACAAATCAAGCTTAACTGACATTAACATAGAGAAAATGCGACAAACGATTATTAAATCCTTTACATCCGTCTGATTTATGTTATAGTAGTTAAATACACCGCAATACAATAAAATACAAAAATACAAAAAAAACAATAATATGTCATTCGCAAAACTAAAACAAAGTCGAGAAGCAGCAATTCAAAAGCTTGTACAAGCTACAGCAGCAACCTCAGAAAAGAAAACATATGGTGACGATCGCTTTTGGGCGCCCACCGTAGATAAAGCTGGAAATGGATACGCTGTTATCCGCTTCTTGCCGGCAGCCGAAGGTGAAGAAATCCCTTGGGTGCGCTATTGGGATCACGGATTCAAAGGACCAACAGGTAAGTGGTATATCGAAAGATCTCTCACTTCTATTGGTCAAAATGATCCAGTGAGTGAAATGAATACACAACTGTGGAATAGTGGAATTGAATCTGATAAGGAAGTTGCACGTGAACGTAAGCGCCGTCTTCATCACGCATCAAACATTCTTGTTATTTCTGACTCTGCTAATCCTGAAAATGAAGGTAAGGTATTCCTTTATAAGTATGGCAAGAAGCTCTTTGATAAGATCATGGACGTCATGCAGCCCCAGTTTGAAGATGAAAAGCCAGTTAATCCATTCGATTTTTGGGGTGGTGCAAACTTCAAGCTAAAGATTCGTAATGTTGAAGGCTATCGTAATTATGATAAGTCTGAGTTTGACGCTCCATCTGAACTATTTGATGGAGACGATACACAACTAGAAGAAATATACAAAAAGGTATATAAATTACAAGAATTCATTGACCCTGAGAACTATAAGAGCTATGGAGATCTAAAGAAAAAGCTCTATGATGTTCTTGGTGAAGAGGAGATCGCTGATACGTTTTCAGCCGATACCGTCGATGAACTAAACACGACCCGCGCGCCTCAAATTGATGCGCCAGCGCCGTCAGCTGATACACCCAAACCAGCTCTTGTAAAAGAAGGTGGCGATGAGAATGAAGAAGACACGTTGTCTTACTTCGCAAAGTTAGCCGCTAGTTAGTAAAATATAGATAGAGGCGTCCTTATCGTAAGGGTGGTGGCTGAGGTCACCACCCTTTTTAGTATCTATATTCCAACTTAAGCGTATGCAAACACTTGAAACGTTCTATCAATGTGCTTCGGTGCTTCATTAATAGTTGTATTATTAATGCTACTCCTACTTGAGTTATCAACTACCGCGGTAGTTGTTTCTTCAATTTGTTTAGATTGATTGGCTTTCATGTTTGCAATGTGTGTTGATTGACTTAACATTTCGGCGCCTGATGAAACGTTATTTGTTTCAACCGCAAGCTGTCTACCATTAAGCACATTTTCTTTATGAATTGCGCGCAAATCAGTAATATCACCTTTAGATGTTTTGCCTGACTTTTCAGTAGCGGTAATTAATAGGTTCGCTATAATATTCTCAAGTTTTTCTGGAGATATTTCACCTGATTCAGCTTGTGCTTTCAGACCATCTAGGCGCTTTTTGCCAAAGCGTGCACTTGTAGAACTATCTGACCTTGACAGTGCTCGAACAAGGTTCTGCTCAATTTGTCTATTAAGCCCTTCACCAGACATCATATTTCCTGCAGCTGTTGAACTAGCGCCTTCAATCTGGGAATATATCCCCTGAGCTTTAGTGGATGTGCCTCCCATTGCTAATGCAGTAGGTTGTGGCTTTTTAGCAGCGTTTCTATCATCAGCTCTTGCATTAAATGCTTCGGCTCCTTCTGTCCGAAGTTGTCTAAGACCCTCTTGATCCGTGCCTCCCATTGCTGATACAGCAAGCTGTGGTTTTGGTGCAGCAGCTGGTGCTCTCTTTTTAGCTAAAGCAGCCTGAACAAACTCCATATCTTCATCAGACAAATCATCATGATTGACAATGGCTCTCAACTGAGCCTTTGAAGCACCTTTAACCTTGTCTCTATCAATCTCTGAATTTCCTAATTTATCTAGGTTATATAATCCACTTTCTCTAGCAGCAGACATTGCCTCCTTTTCAGTCTTCTCTTCATAAACGCCGCCGACTGAAGGTGTACGTACACTACCGCTACCAATACTTGCACCACCAAAGAAACTAAATAATTCAGCAGCTTGGCCTAAGTCTAATTTTGAAAGATTTTTTAATTGTTTTACAACACCCTTAAGTGCGTCACCAACATCATCTACTTTATCTGAATCAAGTTTTTTTAGAGCTGATGCGATAGTATCAATTGCTTTAGCTGCAGCACTTAAACCAGTTGCTTTGTCTGCTAATTCCAGAAATTTCTCGATTGGATCACCACCAAAGAAACTTAGTAATCCAGCAATAGCTGAACTAGCACCAAAGGCTATTAATGCGGCAGTTACCGCTAAGATACCTGCGCCAGCAATAAGTAATCCTGGCCCTCCTGAGCTTAATCCGATTAGACCTTCAATTACAGTTCCCACAAATTCTTGAAGGATAGGCATAAGTGTACTAATGCCTTCAAGTGATCTAGAGAATAAATCAAAAGCATATGCTGCTGGAATCATTGCTGCACCCAATGCTGCGATAGCTAGCGCGCCAACAAATATTGCTGGTGATATTAATGATAATCCAGCTGCAGCCACACCAAGTGTAGTTAATACACCAATGCCAATTCCAACACCCTTCCAATCAATATCCGAAAACATTCCAAAAGCAGTACTTGCTGGAATCAATGCTGCTCCTAATGCTGCAATCGCCGCGGCTCCTATAAAGATTGCAGGTGATATTAATGATAATCCAGCTGCAGCCACACCAAGTGTAGTTAATACACCAATGCCAATTCCAACACCCTTCCAATCAATATCCGAAAACATTCCAAAAGCAATACCTGCTGGAATCAGAGCCGCACCTAAAGCTGCGATAGCCAACGCTCCGATTAATATCATTGGGCCAATATTAGCCAACAGTGCTGCGCCTATGCCAAGTGCTGTTAATGTGGCAAGGCCATACAGAACACTCTTCCAATCAATATCAACGAATGTTTGTAGTGCTTTTCCTGTTATGAACAATGCACCGCCAAGCGCTATAAGAACACCTGCCCCGATTAGATACTTTGGATTAGATATCGCTTTCAGACCTCTTCCAAGGCCTTTTAAGAACCCAGAGATGCCTTCTCCTGCGCCCTTTCCAATGCCAGCCATAGCACCTCCAACACCTTTTCCAACACCTGCTATTTTATCACCAGTCCTTGATCCTGTATCACTCTTTGATCTAACAAGTGGTCTGCGAGATCTTCCACTAGTACTTCTAGTAATTGAGCGAGATCTTCCACCAGCACCTTTAGTGATTGAATCAATTGATTCCTGTGGATCAAAGTCCTTTGCTGCTTTAGCAATCTTTTTTAACAGACCTTGTCGAATCATGAAGAATCTAAGACTTGTTATAATATCCTGCTTTGGTGTTGAACCAAGGATATCATTAAGAGACAACTTATTATCTATTTCAAGTTCAACATCTTCAGTTGCTTTTTCAACTTTTTTAAGAATATTTTTCTTAATCCTTAACCATTGCAAGGCATGGAACATATTCAAGTTAGGAGATTCTCCAAGAATATCAGATAACGAAATTTTATCATCAATATTTAACCCCGGCAACTTGCCACCTTGAGTTTCAGTATCGATAGCTTTGAGGATATTTCTTTTAACTTTAAGAAATTTTAATCCTAAAACAACATTAAGTGAATCAACGTTAGTTGATTCACCAATGATTTGAGACAGCCCTATGTCTTGATTGATATTTAGTCCACTCAACTTACCACCCTGAGTTGCATTATTAATTGCATTTAGGATGTTACTTTTTATTACGTCGAGTTCATCAACAAATTTACTATTATCAGAATTAGTTGTTGATAATAATTTTTGTATTAAATCGTTGAGACTGTTATCTTCTTGTGGCATTTTGTTGTTGTATTCTCTCGTTTTCTTCTTTAATATGGTCCTGCAACATTCCAACGTATATTTGTCTCTCCCAAGGAATCATATTATCCAATTCAGTCAAACTATATTTGTGATGTTGCATCATCGCAAAGTTAGTTTGATAGTGATTGGCTAAAGATTCATGCGAAAGACTTAGATAAAAAAATCACTCAAGCCTGAAAGGGTGCGTTCATTATCATGACCGCATGATCGGCATTTATATTTAAAAGTATGTTCTAGTTTAGGTTGATTCTCAATATATTTTTGAATTATCTCAAGATGTGAATGACTTAAAGAGTCTACAAATGCTACAAGCTCTTTTTGACTGGTTTCATCTGTATGATATACGTTATCTGTATCATAGATTGATTCAATAGAAGCAATAATTGCTGCTGTGATATCTTGGTCTACCTTATCCATATCTTTGACACGGACCGGCCGAAGAACAAGCCCTACGTCATTACTTAATTCAACTTTATTGTCAACCACGACTTCAGACCAAATAACTTTTGCTTCAGTGAGGTCAACATCAACTTCATTTGTTTTTTCGCATTCGTCACACTTAATATTAAACTGTACTGATTCACCAACACTAATAGCTCTCAGTTGAAGGAAGATATACTCAAGATCGAATAGAGTAAGATTATTTGGCTTAATTTTTTCAAACGAGCAAACTCTAATAATATCTTTAATAGCTTTTAAAATATTTTTATCATTTTCACTTTGCTGTGCTTGAATTAAAATCTTTTCTTCTTTTACAAGAAAAGGGCGAATTTCAATATTTTCTTTCGTTGAAGGAACTTCAATCGTGTGTTTAGATGTTTCTAGTATTGGTAATGGCATAATATGTTAATAATTTAGTTATAATATATTTATATAATTTAAAACCCAAACAATCCGAGTATTCTTCTAGCCGTATTAACTTCTGGCGGTAGTTGTGGTATAATTGTTGGGGGTATTCTTCTACTGATAGGTATTGGCAATGGTTGAACACTACCTTTATCAGGTATAATATTACCTGATGGAGTTCTATCTACTTGCGTCGCTTTACGATCAGGCTGTATTCCACCGTTAGGATCAATATTACCTGATGGAGTTCTGTCTGTTTTCACTTCTTTAAGATCAGGCTGTATTCCACCATTAGGATCAATAGTGGGCTGATATTTTTCATCAATTGGGTATTCTTCAAAGTCGCGATACGTCATTGTTACATTTAGTTTTTGCACTGCATCTGTAGTAGCATCACTAAATTCAACGTTTTGAACTTGCGTTGGATACGCATCAATAAGTTTAACTAAATATACCTGTTTTAATTGCTGATCAAGCTGATGTATGAAAATATCTATTGTATAATCTTGTTTATAACTAACTTCGTATGTATCACGATTAACAATTGTATTAGTCCATTTACTAAAGATATCTTTAATAAAAAAATCATTTGTTAAATTAAAACTAAAGGTAACATCTTCATTAGCATATCCGTTAGGTCTCTTCACAGATTGACGCACCATGGTATCATCAACAGTCAACATTTGTCGACCAGGCATATTTGTTGTGTCACAGAAAAATTCAAGATCTGATAATTGTCGTGGATTTATTCCAGCGACGCCTGGAAATGAAATACTAAAACGATTGCCCCGTGCAAGACCTCTATGGCTTGTAATAGTACTTTTTAAATTATCTATAAACTTTGTATCCATTTTATATCATTTCCCGCGATTTTTTCCAAACAGTTTGTCTAGTATTATAAACAAATTTATCTGTTGGAAGAAAGAGTGCAACTTCCCACTCTGTTGCAGGAACTTCTGTTATTTTTGATTGTACGTGACTTGTAAGATAACGCTTAAAGCACGGTTTAAACATATCTAGCTTTGATGTGCTTTTTAAAAAATTATACGATAAACGAAACCGTGTGCTTTCATCATATTTTTTATTACTAGTAAATTCTGTTAGATAATCAAAAAACTTTGCTCTAAGCATGGGAGGTAAATAGTGGAGGTTTAGTCCAGTGAACCCACCTTCAACTTTATCGATTAAAATAATTAAAGGAAATCTATCATAATACGGCAGATCAGCCTTTGTCTTTGGATCATAGAAGTACATATACATACGACCAGCCAACGGTTTTGATACTCTATTTAATTGAGAATCTTTTAATATGTTGTTATTGTTAACTCTGGCAACGCTTTGCAATCTTTTTTGAAACCATTGAAGTGATTGCTTTGACCGAGGTGTAACTCCTGCCCGAAATGCGTCGCCTTCTAGCTTTTCAAAATAAGAGGTCTTTGGCATATAATGTATTTATATCATTTCTTCTTTGGTTTCTTGGGTAAGACAAGCTTTATTCCGAAGGATTGGATCTCATCTTCAGTCCAGATTGCGAATTCCCAGCCACGATTCTCACAATACTCTTTAGCAGCTTCCCATTTGGAAGTGTTCTTTACGTATTGCATAACCTCAGTGATATACCTCTTAGTCTTTCTAGACTTTACTTTGGGTTCTCTTGTCTGTGCTTTGGGTTTGATCTCAATGATATATGTTTTACCATTATCCATTTTTATTTTTAGATCAGTGAAGTATCTATGAGGTTTACCATCAGTCTTACATCTATATGGTATAACAACTGTTTCCGAGCCCCATTTCAATACCTTTGGATGATCGTCCAACCATCTAAAGACCTGACGTTCCCAAAGTGAACGAAATGTACAATTAGAAGAATCACCTTCATACTTATTTATATTCTTTACTTTATATTTTCCTCTATAAGTCATTATAAATATATATATGAGTAAAACAGAAGATTACAGAGCAGATTTAATGTTTCCGTCGACATTGGGATCAGACAAAGTCGCTGCAAAGAATTCAATTGCAGTGTTTCGTGCGGAGCTTAAAAAAGAAAAAGATCTTGGCTATTCTATTTATCTGCCTTCACCAACTGGTTTAAGCGTTAATGATCAAGCGACATACAACACAATTGATTTTGGCATAATGGGTGCAAATACCGGCGGTCTTTTCGGTGGAGGTATTAGACAAGCCTTTAAAGCTGCAGGATTAAAAATTAAAAAAAAGGCTGGTGGACTTGGAGGTATGACAGGTGAACAAGTTGAGAAAGCTGCAGGCACTATTACTAACCCAAACACAAATACAACATTTAGTGGAAATGCGGTTCGTTCTTTTTCATTTACATATAAATTTATACCAGAGTCTGAAGCTGAAGCAGAGACAGTTAAACAAATTATTCGACGCTTTAAGGGATTATCATACGCTTCGACTGGTAATAGCGACAAAGAAAACCCTGCAAGTATTATCCTCACATATCCACCAATTTGGCAAGTTAAATTTTTAAAGAATATAAATGGTGCTTTTCAAGAAAATAGATTTATGCCAAAGATATATGATTGTTATTTAACAACAGTTACAACAAACTATAACCCAAATTCAAATGCATTTTTTAAGGGTGGTGCTCCAGTTGTAATTGACTTATCACTTACATATCAAGAAACACGTGCACTGACCAGAAATGATATTGATAATATGGAAAACGAATTAGATCAAGAAGGAACTTTCAACGAGTCTAGTGATAATAATAAACAAATACCTCCACAAAAGGTTTCCAGTTCAACGAATAACACAAATTCAGGTGGTGTAAGAGGCTTCGGTTCATTTTAATTAAACTTTATAGATATGAGATTTTTTTCACAATTTCCAAAAATACAATACGATTTAAAAAATGATAATGTCTTATCAGATATTATTAATATATACCGTCATGTAGATGTAAATGAAAACGTAATTGACGGCTTTTTAAATTATAAGTTTGAAAGAATAGAAGATGGTGAAAGACCTGATCAAATGGCATTTCGTTTGTATGATAACTCAAGTTTTTATTGGACATTTTTTATAGTAAACGATTTTTTAAAAGAAGGTTATACTGCATGGCCTAAAGGACAAATTATACTAAATGAATTCATTGAAGATAATTATGATCCGTATTCTGTATTAGCTGTCGATGCCGCAACACTTCAAATTATTTGTAGCCTTCCAACACCTTTAAGTCAAACTATTACAATTGGCAATAACGAAGGAATTGAAATTTATAAAATTGATGAAACCCGACAGCAAATTTGGCTTAAAGGCTCGTATTCCATTTTAGACAATGTTGAAAATGAGGCCTTTAAAATTACAGGTCATGAAGGTTCTCCATTAGTATTGACGGCGATCGATGGATGGGCGAGCGCAGCAAATGCACCAATGACTTATAATATTTTTGATTCTGCTACTGGAGACATTATGCTTACAACAGATTTTGTTTCTTATAAAAGACATTTAGAAGATGAAGATGAGCAGCGCTCTCTTATTAAGATTATTAGACCAGGCTTACTTAGTACATTTATTGATACATATAAAGAATTAATCAATGAATAATATCCCAAAAAACTTCGCACCCGCGGGAGAAACAGCATTTATACCGTCAAGTATAAATCTAAAGTCAGTAAAACTTACAAATCATTTAGGATTGATTTATGAGTTACGACCTATTATAGATAACTTTTCTATTACTGAAAGCATTTATAGCACTAGCATTATTGTAAATTTAGGAATAATTGATAGTAATAATTTAATTGAAGATCTTCAATTGATCGGTCAAGAGAAAATTGAAATTGTAATATCACGTAGTCAACATGAACTTAATAATGATGAAGAAATAATACTTGATTTATTAGTTACAGAATTTCCACGATACAAAAGAGAAAATAGCGAGAATGTTCAATCATTCAGTATAGCTGCAGCTTCCTCTTTTTCAGTGTATGATAAAACTTTTAAAATATCACGGGCATATAATAACAATACTTCCGATGAGATTAAAAAAATATTACAAAGCGATTTAAGCGTCGCTAAAATAACAGAATTAAGTACATCTATCTCACGGTCCCGCGGAATTCTTAAATGGCAGCATCCTTTACAAGCTGTAGAATATTTTAGAAAAAATACATATAATGATGTTAGTTCACCATTCTTCGTATTTCAGAAATTAAATGGAGAAGTTGTAATTGCAGCACTATCAGATTTAGTTACAGCTGAACTATATGGCACATACTTTGATGGCAAAGAATACACTAGTAAGCCAATGTCAAGGGATGATTATATTGAGCGCTCAACAAGAATGATTAATACACAATCAGAATTAAAATTTGGAAAGACATTTAATTCACTGCGGGGTGCATATGCCTCTGAAAATAATTATCTAGATTACGGCAATAAAACATATACAAAGATAGATTTTACTTATAATAACTTTGATGTTTCAAATACACTTAATAATAAAACATCATTATCTAAAACATCAGATATAGATTATTCGACTACGTATCAAGCGCACTGTGAGTATATTTCAACTAATGAGTTTTCATATGAGGGTGATACACATAATCATAATAATTTGAGAAAAGACAGTGGGCATATCTTAAACGCGTTTAATGAAAATCTAGAATTTACTACACACAATATAGAACTTTTTGGAGATAGTTATTTAAATGCAGGTAGTGTTATAGAACTTAAATTTCCAAAGGTGATAGATCCACAAGCACGAGCAACTACTCTTTATAATGATGATTCAAGTGATATATATGATCAAAGTTTAAGTGGCAGATATATAATTATATCAGCGGTGCATCGATTAGAAGATGGCGAATATTATACGAATGTCCGCGTCAAAAAAGAATCTTTAAATATTAATATATGATTGAAAATTTTATAGGACAAACATTTGCTTGGTTTACAGGTGTCATTGAAGACATTCATGATCCAAAAGAAATGGGCAGAGTACGCGTAAGATGTTATGGTTATCACAATAGTGATAAGATAGAGATTCCGACAGAAGAATTACCTTGGGCGACACCAATGCTTCCAGTTACGTCAGCTTCAATGACTGAACTTGGTCAATCGGCAACAGGCCTGCTTCATGGCTCTTGGGTTGTAGGGTTCTTTCGTGATGGACCTAATGCACAAGATCCCATTATTCTTGGCAGTATACCATCGATATCTTCAGCAGTAGATTATAACGTAGGGTTTACTGATCCAGATGAAAGATATCCAGTGAACACAAAACTTGATATTGCTGAGACTCCACTAGCTGCTAAGAGTATTGATGAAGCCTATAAGAAAGCATTCTCTTATACGAAGAAGAAAGAGTTAAGAGAGACACATGATGTTGTTCCTACAGCAAATGCTGCTCATGAAAACAATTGGGTATTCCCAGATATTGATTCAGTTATTAAACCACAATATCCTAAGAATCATGTCATTGCTTATGAGAAAGCGACAGATACTTTAGAAGATTCACACATTGTTGAATTCGATGTTACACCAGGACAGGAAAGAATCTCAACCATTCATAGAACTGGTACGTATAGAGAGATCACACCAGTTGGAGATGAGACAAGTGTTATTGTTGGAAATGATTTTCAAGTTGTTGTTAAGAATCAGAATGTAAATGTGATTGGTAATTGCAATTTAACAATTGATACCAACTGCTCCACATACATTAAAGGTAATTGGAATATTCAAGTTGATGGTAATATAATAAAAAGAGTTGGAGGTTACGAAGATATTGAGATCGGTGAACATCAAAAAGAAGTGATTACCAAATATCTTTATCAAGAAACTAAAACTGGAACATGTACAGAGAAATATGGCGGCAATCAAACAACTACTGCTCCAAATATCTTCCTTAATTAGTATAAATAGAACGTATGGGAATAGGGCTATCAGATTATAATGAAACAAAAGCGTCTAACATCGCTACAAAAAATGTCTATACTGATATACCCTTATCGTTTAAAAAACATCCAGTTAAGAATGATATTGTTCCATTAAAAGATTTAGATGCTATTAAACAGTCCGTTAGAAATATTATATTAACAAATCAAGGGGAAAGACCATTTCAAATGGGCATTGGTGGAAATGTAACGCGATATTTATTTGAACCTGTTACCCCATTAACAGCATTTTCCTTAAAAGAAGAAATAATAAAAACACTGCAAAGAAACGAAAGTAGAATATCAAATACACAAGTGAATGTGGTTGCTGATATAGACAGAAATATGTTTAATGTTATAATAGCATTTAATGTACAGTTTTCAAATATTAGAGAAGAAATCTCATTTGCACTTGAAAGATTACGATAATGGCTAAACAATTACAAACTACTGAGCTTGATTTTGATAGAATCAAAGATAATATAAAGTCATTCTTTAAGAGACAAGATTCTCCTTTTAAAGATTTAGATTTTGAAGGATCAGGCTTAAATCAAATACTCGATATACTTGTATATAACACTCATTATAATGCTGTAAATGCACATATGGCAGTAAATGAGTCATTTCTTGATACAGCACAAATTCGTTCAAATGTAGTTTCTCATGCTAAACTTATTGGTTATACACCACAGAGTAGAATCGCATCAACCGCAGAAATTAGTTTAGAGTTTGATGCCGGAGAAATTGAAAGTCTATCAGTTCCAAAAGGTAGTTCATTTATAGGAAAGGTGGATAGTGTTACATTTACGTTTAAAACAAAAAGTGAAACGCCAACGCAAGAGCCAGTAGATGGAAAATTTAAGTTTGAAAACATTGAAATAATTGAGGGCGTAGAAAAAACAGATAGATTTGTGTATAATAACTTAGCCAATCAGCGGTTTACTATAACAGATCAGAATATTGATAAAACAACACTAGTTATAAGAGTAAAAGAAAACGCAACAATAAGTGATGATAACGCAACTACATATAAATTATTTAGTGTCGGAGATGCGATAACAGACACATCAGAAATATATTATATTTTTGAAAACTATGATGGCAGATATCAAATTGAATTTGGTAATGACGTATTTGGAAAAAAACCTACTGCAGGATCTGTTATAATATGCGAATATCTTTCAACAAAAGGACCAGAGGCTAATGGTATTCATACTTTCTCACTTGCGTCTTGGGGTGATCCAAGTTTTCCAATTGCAACTACTAAAATTGGCACAACATCAAAATCAGCTGGCGGTGTAGAAAGAGATAGTATTGAAAATATTAAATTCAATGCGCCTTTATCATTTACCGCAAAAAATCGAGCAGTAACTAGTAATGACTATAAAGCAATTATTAATGAAAGATTTAGTAATTTAATTCAAGATATCTCTGTATTTGGCGGTCAAGAAAAGACACCTCCACAATATGGCAAAGTTTTTATTGCAATTAAGCCAAAAAGTGGAGAAGAGATATTAACCCCTTTGCAAAAAGAGACTATTAAATCTTATTTGGACGATAAGAAAATGTTAGCAATTGATACAGAAATCATAGACGCTGATTTGACATTTTTATATTTAAAATTATTTGTAACATTTGACACAAATAAAACTTCTTTACTTAAACCCGATTTAGAAAAACAAATTAGAAATAATATTTCAGTGTTTGATGCATCATTCCAAGAGTTTGAAAATGTTTTTCGCTATTCTAAATTTTTAAAACAAGTTGACGAAACAAATTCTTCAATTTTAAATTCATTAGCACAAGTATATTGTTATAAAAAGTTTAGTATTCAATCTAACACAACTCTTGCAACTAACATAGATTTTGGATTTAAACTGTTTGGTGAAATAGATCAACCTGAGTCATTTATTAACACAACTTCATGGAGAATTAATAATGTTAATTATCAAATTGATGACATTCCTATTAATGGTAGTGCTACAACTAGAAAACTAAGATTGTTTAGATTATCTAGTACAGGAGAAAAAATAATTTCTGATTACAACGCTGGAACATTAGTTCCAGAAACAGGTAACCTAATTATTAACGCGTTACCGACTGATTCAACTGTAACTATTGAAGTTAGAGTTCGCCCAGATTCATATGACATTTTAAGTAAGAGAGAACAATTAATTGCAATTGATTTAGATAAAACAACAATTAATATTACTGACAAGAACGAAGCAATACAAGCATCTATTATTGATTAATGAATAACTTTGAACAGAGTCGAATCAACTCTCTTTTACCTGAACAACTAAAGCCAGGTAGTATTGAACTTGTAAAATTCTTAAAGGAATATTACATTGGAGAAAATGATAAAGAATTTTTTAAATCATTACCAGAAAATTCAAATTACATTGATGTTTCGTCTTCACTTATTTCAAATATTACTACTAATAGAGACTTAGATAGAGTTACTGAACAAGAATTTATTGGAGAACTTGCGTTTCAAGTAACTAAAGGTGTACCTGAATCAAATGTTGTTACGCGGAAATTTTTAATTAAAAGACTGGTTGATTATTATAATCTGCGCGGTAATAAGAAAATGGTTGACGTTTTCTTTAGGCTTTTCTTTAATAAAAGTGTTACCGTGTTTGAACCTTGGTCACAAGTGTTAATACCATCAAACGGTGATTTTAAGAAAAATTCATTTATTAGAATTATATCAAAGGATGGTAATGAAGATCCTTTTTTGCTCGAAGGTAAAACAATAAAGCAAGTTGATACTAATGGTCGAGTAATTGCGTCAGGCTTCTGCTCAAGCATATCTTTTAGAGTATATGAAGGTGAGACAATTTATTCTATTGAATTATTAGCGAATTCAGTTATAGGAACATTTGAATATGGATATGAAGTAAAGGATTCAAATGATAAAACATACGGACAAGTATACAAAACGTTATCTGAGTTAAATATTGTTCGGGGTGGTGCAAATTATCAAGTAGGAGATCAAATATTTTTAGAAGGTTATAGTGATATATCTTTCCAGGCTGTTGTAAGTTCAGTTAATATTAATGGTGAAATAACAGGAATTAATATTTTAGATTATGGCGCTGGAACTACAATTAATAATGAAGAGTTAGATATCTTTCTAAGTGATTTCAAATTAGTAGAAAGAAAAAATGGCGAAATAGTAGTAATAGATAATATCATTAATGATGATATATTTTTTGCAGAAGAGTTTATTAAAACAGGTCATACCGCAACTGTATTTGCTGTTAATAAACAACCGCCACATTATATATTACACCCAGTTTCTGACGAAATAGTAGTCTATGGCGCTGGGACAGAAGATGTGAATGGAACGTATGTTAAAACAGGTACCACGAGTTCAGGTGGACCATCATATACAAAGCCAGGTACCAATGGTGGTGCACCAACTTATCTATGGGCTGACTTTTCTGGTGCATATCTTCCTAGGCGGCCATATTTCTGGAAAATTTCATTTGATAAAGCAAATAATCAATCTGCTGTGATTCTTTATGATGGATATGGTTATGGTGATGCACTACCTACACCCGATTCATGGATAGTAAGACAGGGCGTCTCGCCAGCTCCAACAGTTTCCACCTCCGCTGATTTTCATGAGCCACTCTATCCTTACAACTCATTATACACACAACCTGATGGAATATCATTGTATTCAACCTATGACTTTACATTTGAAGACTATACTGGATACCTTGCGCACCAAACATCACCCACATTTGAAAATTACTTCTACGAAGATTTCATTGAAGTAGAAGGTGCTAATGACGCTGCAGTCAGTACAACAGAATCTATTATTGACTCAAGTATTGGTATTAATCGAGCAAATTTAAAAATTAAGTCAGAAAACGGTGACGGCGCAGAACTTACTCTAAAGTTTAATTCTCTTATTGATACTTCTGGCAAATATATTAATGAATCCGGCCGATTATCATCAAGTACAGTATTACAAGATTCTGATTTCTATCAAAAGTTTTCTTATGAACTACAAGTTGACGTAGGGTTTAGTGAATATCTATCGTTTTATAAAGATTTATTACATCCAGCTGGGGAAAAGGTTTTCAATAATATTAAGAAAACAATTATTTCTTCTGATTTCTCAACTGAATTAAAAGTTGACTACGGAGGCGCTTATTTATTACCAACTGAGCTTGATATAGATCCTGAGTTAGTATACGCTACAAATAAGATTTGTGTGTTAGACATTGATTATGTAGAAGGCCCCACACCAACAACTCCAGATAATGTATACTTCTATGAAGATTTTGTGGACGATTCAATAACAATTCAACAAATATAAATACAAGATGGGAATAACAATTACACCAGGCAGCAGTTCAACGTCTTTTGATGGATCTGACGATAATAAATCATTTCTTACGCAAGAGGCGCGCTTTGGATTTTTAAATAATTTTAAAAGCTCTATTGATCGCGATTTAATAGCGTTATATGCGTTCTATGGCCGGCCGACACCATTTGACCCAGATAGCCCTGCGGATTTTCCTTTGCCGACAAATGCTATTTTAGATAATCTTAATACACGAAAAAGTATTACCGCTTTACGCAAAATAAGAAAAAGTGAAACTAGAGTCGCATTTAAAAAACACGTGTGGACTTCTGGAACAGTTTATAGTCAATATTCAAATAGAATAGATCTTTCTTCTATATCTGAAAATGAGCCCTTTTATGTTATAGCCGATAATGGCAAAGTATATAAATGTATCGATAATAATAACGGTGCAGCATCAATTAATAAGCCAGACAGTCAAGATACTGGTATATTTAACACAGATGATGGTTATAAATGGAAATTATTAATTAGTTATGGTGCGTCAACGCTAATAAAATTTGATACAGAAACTCATTTACCATTGCCAGCTGGAGAAGATGATGTTATAAAGTCTAAAGATGGAGGTCAGGTTGACAGAATTGATTTTAAGGATTCTGATGCATCAAAAGGAATTTATCCTAATCTCTCAGAAGTGCCGTTCTTTGTAGATGGAGATGGCGATACCTCTACAACGGCGTTTGCCGAGATGAGAATAACTAACATACCGGCAACTGGTGCACTGCAGATTGATAATCTTGAACTCACATCTGGAGGTGCTGATTATTTTCTAGATACAGATCCGGCCCACTATCAAAAAGTACCAGTTAAGTTTAGATTAAAAACAAGTGAATTACAAGTAAGTGAGTTTGAAGACCTTAACATTACTTCAGCATACGGATTAGCAACAATTAACCAAGTGACTCGCACTGTCGAATCTGTTGAAGTTATTGATCCTGGTGGTGGATATATCGCTGGCGCAAAAGTTCAGTTAGTACAATCTAGTTCAATTATATACGGAAAAATTAATAATGATGGTCAACTAACAACATTTGACATTATTAAAGCAGGCAATGGATTTAAATCAGCATCACTAATCTCGGTTATTAATCGAGCTATAGGTTCAGCTGTCACGGCAGCTGATGACAATTTAAATGTAATTATTTCGCCACCAGAAGGTCATGCAGGAAATTTACAAAAAGAATTGAACGCGTCATCTCTCTTTATTAACGTTAGAATTTCTGCGCAGTCAGGTGATTTTACAACAGGAAATGATTTTAGACAAGTTGGAATTATTCAAAATCCACTTAAATTTAATAATTCAAGTGATGTATTAACTGATACAACCGCTGATGCAAAGTATAGTTGTACACTAGTAATTGATGACAACTCGACGGTTGAAGCAGACGATATTATCGAAGGGCAAGTTTCTGGTACTAGAGCAATATTAATTGATTTTAAAGATACTGCTCCGAACGAAAGAGTTATCAGATATATATTAAGTGCTGAACAATCAAGTACTGCTCGATTACAAGCAGGTGAAACCGTATTAATCAAAGGCAAAACATTTACAATTAAAGCCAATTCATTGGTAAATCCAGAGGTTGATGCATTTTCTGGCGACATTTTATTTATAAATAACAGTGACCCAATCCAACGCGAGCTTAATCAAATAGAAACACTGAATTTCATAATCGAATTCTAATATGGCAAATATTACAACATATAATAACGCACCTTACTTTGATGACTTTCAACTGAAAGACAACAATAATGAAACACCTAACGACAAAAATTACTTACGTATTTTGTTTCAACCTGGATTTGCTGTACAAACACGAGAACTGAATCAACTACAATCGATTCTTCAAAACCAAATTAATCAATTTGGGTTAGGGTTTTTTAAAGATGGTCAAGCTCTAGCGACTAATGCTGAGCCGACATTCACTGATAGCGTTGACTATATTGAGTTTGAATTTACACCAGTTGACGGAGATGAGAATTTAACCATTGATACTCTAGTTAGCACATTAAAGCTTCAAAAAGCAATTGAGTCGCGAGGTGAAAACGGTGGCTCAGCTAAAATCCTTGGTGTTGAAAATTTCACTAACGCAGCAGGTGTTCGTAAAGTTAGAATGCACATTCAATATGAGCAATCTCATAAATTTGTAGCATCTGATAGTTTATTTTGGAAAGATGGTAAATACAAAAATGCTTTGGATGTTGATTTTATCGCAAATGATCCGTTTGGAACTATTACAGAAACTGGTTACGGGTTTTCATTCGCAATAGCTGAAAACATTTATTTTATTAATGGTAGTTTTGTACATTTACCAACTACTAATCGTTTTTATAAAAAAGACACTAAAGATAAAATAGTAAGAGGAGATTTAGTATTTAAAATTGTAGAAAGCGTTATTAGTGCAGCTGATGATATAACTCTAAATGATAACGCTAATGGCTCATTAAACTTTGCAGCTCCTGGTGCAAATAGATATCAAATCGTATTAGATCCTACGTTTGTAACACAAGACGACGTTTTATATGATTTAAATTTAGAACAAGGTAAGGTATCAAAGCCTGATTCAAATACTATAGGAGAAATAAAACGTATATTAACCGTTAGAGATAATGGTGTAGAAGTAGTAGCTAATAATAGTAAAAGTAATTTAGATAATACTTTAGCTGCAAGAACATACGAGAGTGACGGCAATTATATTCTAAATCCATTTAAAATTAATTTTAAATACTTCTTAAATGATGGTGAAGGCAATGATGGGTTATATACAGAAGAGTATATTACAAACACCGGGCCTTTTGAAATTAACTCTGTTGATATAGCGAAAAATAAGTATGCTTTAGAAATTGATACAGCAATCGCATATGTAAATGGATATAGATATACGTATCCATCTAAAGTTGTGTTAATGGGTGATTTACCACGTGACCCTGTCGCAGACACCGCAACAGGCACTGATGTAGACTTTTCAATTCGATATGGTAATTATGTTGAAATTAATTATAACGACAGCCCATCAAATATTTTACTTGCCAGCACGGCAAATCGCGCTAATAAATTAAAAGCACTTGTAAGTATTCCAGGCACTGATAAAATAAGGGGTTACTTATTTGATGGTGTTAATCACACTAGTGTATTTGCTCAAAATGGAGGGTACGAAGCTGCTGATGTTGTTACATACACAACAGATTCTACTCAGATTTTTGAACTACCGTATGAAGGGGTTAAGTCTGTTTCAAAGTTAAAATATCAAAAGATTCAAGAAATGCAACCAACTCTAGGTGGTGGCATATTGACTATTAGTGTCAGTGGTGTTGAATCATTTGAAGAAATTGTGGATGTGGAATCAGATGAATATGTTATTATAAAGAACGATGTGGTTGTTCCAACTAGTGATTACACAATTAGCGAGGGCGCGAATTCTACTAGAGTAAGTTTTGAAGCAGTCAACGGCGCGCAGGACTTTGCTGGTTTGGCTACTGACTATAGGATTTTAGCGCCTATTACAGTAGAAGATACTGACGGATCAAAGCGCCGCAGCAAAACACTTACGAGAAAAAGACATAAATTTACGTTCCCTGAGGCCGACGGTGGCGCTGTTACTTATACAACTGCTCTAGATGAAGATATACATCAAGATCTGATGTTTGATAAAAATATAAAGATTTTTAAGGGTGACGTAGTGAATAGTACCGCTGCCGAGCAAGAGAGTGAGGTCGCTGTGGCATATTTTGGTGATAGCAATAATATTATTAGTGTTGAGAGCGATGGCTTAACTAATGACTATTATGAAACACCTATTTTAAAACTTAGTGCGAGTGGCAATACCGGTGCACTCATATTAAATAAGTTTATCGACGGTGACGAAAACGAGGGCCTGCAAGAGTATACGCTAGAATATACGCATTTTGAACATAGCGCCGAAGGTGAATATTTTTCACGCGATTCATATAGTGACGACGATATTAGCTTCTGTGATATCCCATTTTATAATGATAGAAAAGTTTCTGACTATGTAGATTTTCGTGTTAAGAAAAATGCTGCTGGTGTTGCTGATCGTGCAACTATTCTAAGACCAAATTCAGTGTCGACTGTATCATTGGATTATTATCTTAATAGAATTGATAAATTAATCATTGATAGTGAAGGCGATCTAAGAATTATAAAAGGCACGTCTGCACTTGAGCCGACACCGCCAGAAGCACCAAATAATTCTTTAGAATTATACGAATATTTTTTACCATACTTTACATGTAACATTGCAGACATTAATAAAAAAATGTTTGATCACAAGCGTTTTACTATGAGCCAAATTGGCAATATTGATAAGCGTGTTGACAGAATAGAATACCTTACGGCTTTATCACTATTAGAAAAAGAAGCAGAATCACTTACAGTAAGAAATGAACTAAACGATGAAATGTTTAAAAATGGATTTCTTGTAGATAACTTTTCTGGACATGGTGTTGGTGATACTAGTTTGACTGATTATCTTGTTGCTGTTGATAAAAAAGAAAGTGTATTAAGACCATACTACAAGCAAAAGAATTTTAAATTATATAAGTCTTATAATGTTGAAATTAATCCAATTTTAAGGACGAACGTCGGCGTTTCAGTTGATGACTATTTAAATCCCAGCATTACATATAAATATGATGCAAAAAATAATTATGTGCCTAAAAACGGACTTGCAAGAAGTTCAGACATTTATGCCAAAGAGTTTGATGATGAGTTTGATAGCGAAATCACAGGAATATACACATTATATAATGCAGGTTATTCAGCTGGAAGAAATAACGATGCAAGACGTGAATTGTTAGACAAAGATTTTGCAGGATGGTTATATGTTCAGCATAGAAGCGGCGGAGGCACCGCGTTTCGTCGGATCGCTCCTGCAAAATTTGAAGGTGAAGACTTCTTTAGATATGAAATGTATAATAAGAATCAACCATACGACGGCCGGCCTAAGTATGTTTCAAAAGGATTTTCTTATGTTAATAACACCGTTAATTTCTTTGAAGAAGTAGCATCTAGTACTTGGTATGAAATCACCTACCACACTACCAACGCGGTGTTTATTGAAAACTCAGACACTGGTTTAAAGCCAGAGAATGGCGAAGGCTTTACTGTCGATAACGTCACGTCTGTGCAAAATATTAGAGAAACGGTTGATATGTTCGTTGGTGCTAATCCAGATGTTGTACTAAATCCAACTGAATCAACAAGAAAAGAAATAATTGAAAAAAATGATGTTGATGTACAAACAGGAGATCTTTCTGAAGAACAAGTATCATTGTGGGAAGGCGCAACAGAAACATTAGTAGAGAATAAACTTGTTACAGAAACGCTCAACCTACAACCATTTGAAGTCTCAACATATGTTGGTACTTTAACGTTGTCACCATCTTCTGATGAATGGATCGACACAGAAAGGCGTCCTGCCGTTACCATTAATAATAATGGCGCAATGGACGCGATTGAGTTTCTTGCTAATAACACAGATGTATTTGAAGGTGTGTTAGGCACTGAATGGAATTCCTGGCAAACAAATTGGCAAAGTACAAGAAGTACTACTGTTAATTTTGGACGTACAACTCTTCAAAACAGACGTTGGGGAAGATGGGGCGCTGGCCTGCTTGCAACTTGGAATGGTGGCACTTCAACACTAACACAAACAACAACAAATCAATCACGTACTGGAACTGTTACAACAATTGGCGAAGACGTAATCACTGAAGATCTTGGTGATAGAGTTGTTGATATTAATATTGTTCCGTTTATTCGTTCTAGGTTTGTTTCGTTTAAAGCTACTGGTATGAAACCAAATACTAGGCTTTATGCGTTCTTTGACGACGAAGATGTTACAGATTATTGCGCGATGTCGCCAGAATTTGTTAGATTTGGCAGAAGCACATCTAGATCATTCCGTGGTCGTGGTAAACCAGATAGTAGACGCGAAAATGATTTACCTATTAGAAGTAATAGAATCAATGCATTCGCTGAGCCTTTAGTTACTACGCTTGAAGCAGGAGATATTACAGGTTTCTTTAGAATTCCAAACAATTCAAGCCTTAGGTTTAGAACAGGTGTTAGACAGTTTAAGTTAACATCATCACCTAACAATAATGATGATGAAGCCGATTCAATAGCGGAGTCAGAGTATCACGCTAGAGGTTTAGTTTCTTCAAAATCTAGATTGATTCAAAGTACACGAACACCTGAATTAGAAGTAGAAGCTGTTAGACAAAATAGACAGTTCACGACAACAAGACAACGTATCGTACGTAGACGCCGACAGTGGTGGAGATGGAGACGTGATCCAATTGCGCAAACCTTTAAGATTGAAGAAACATATACCAATGGTGTTTTTATATCTGATATAGATTTGTTTTTCGCTGAAAAGCCTTCTGCAAATATGGATGTAGAGGTTTATATTGTACCAACAGAACTAGGTATACCTACGCAAGAGATTATACCGGGATCAAGAGTTAAAAAAGCAAATTCTCAAGTGAAAGTTTCTGGGCGTGAGCCAGAAATAGCTTCTAGTATCATAAGTAGTTCTAATACTACTAATTTTCAGTTTGAACATCCAGTTTATTTAAAATCAAACACTGAGTATGCATTGGTTGTTTCATCAAATTCAACTGATTACAGAGTATGGACTTCTGTATTAGGTAGGACTGATTTAATCTCTGGTACTACAATTACAGATAATCCAGACGTAGGCGTATTATTAAAAAGTCAAAATACAAGAACATGGACACCAGATCAAACTCGCGATTTAGTATTTCAGATTAATAAATGTGTTTTTCCAACTGAAGAAAAAACATTCACATTTAATACAACATTCGCTAGGTCAGATGACTCTATTGAAACACAAGACATTGGTGATTTTGATTTTACTGCATTCAATTTATTTGATGAAAATCTATTATTACCAAACACTAGTATAAATTATAACATTAATTTTATCAATCAAAGTGGTGTAGTAAAATCATTTAATGCAATAGAAAGTAGAGAAAACTACGAATTAAAAGAATCGATAAAGAATCAAAATATTAATAATGTTCAATTAACGGCTACACTTTCTACTGAAGATGTTAACATTTCACCTATAATTGATTTAGAAAGAATATCACTATTGGGATTAAGCAATGTTAATTCTAGGAATACATTTTCAAATGATAATGATGGTTTACTTGTTAAAGCTAATAACGGATATATTACAAAAAATATTAGTTTATTAACACCAGGAAATATATTAAAAGTATTTGCTAGTGTACATAAACCAACAGATTTAGCTGAAACAGATATTCGTGTATTTGCTAATTTTGATAACGAAACCGAAAAATATGAAGTCTCAACCGGTACATATATTACAAGGCGAAAGTATATTGAAGCGACTATTATAAAAGCGGACGAACAGCCTACTAGTATAATACCAATTGCAAAGGATGAAAGTGATTATCCACGTATGGAATTTGAAATTAGAAATAATCCAAACGATGATTCACCAGACGCTGGTAATAAAGAATTCCAATCTGCACGCGTAAAAATAGTCTTTGTTGGTCTAGATAATGCTAAATACTGTAAGGTAAGGAACTTAATTGCGATTGCAGCAACTGATGTATGATAAAGACAGAGGAAAATCCAGATTTTTCGCGGGATGAAAAATCAAAAGCTATCATTAATACAAACATTGATGCATATCACGCCTTTATAAACAAAAGAAAACAAAAGAAAAAACTAGAAGAAAAGGTAGAATATTTAATGAATGAGGTTGCTGCACTAAAAAATATCATAAATAACTTAATAAATGAATAAAGAAAGCATTAAAGTAAAGGGCGAAGTTTTTATTGATGTAAAGTCAAAAGACGGCAGTTCCCGCCAAATCAAAGTAAATAACGTTGTTACAAACGCCGGTAAAGAATTCTTTGTCAAAAGAATTTTTGAAGATAATACTGATGATAAAATTTCAGAAATTGCTATAGGTAAAAATTTTGCAGATCAAACTGTGAGTGATAATATTGATACGCTGTCTGATCCGATCTATAAAGATATTAACTACGATTCATCTGCTATTGTAGATAATGAGGATGTAAATATACCTAACAATAGTATCATCTATCTTACTAACTTTTTTGATAATTTAAATGAAACACTAGTAAAAGACAATAATGATGATGAACTTAATAGTCCAGCAAGTGACAGTTGGCCAGAGCTTGACATTGGTGCTGCTGTACCTATTGGAGAAATTGCATTAATTGCAACTAATATTAATGCATCACCTAGTAGCGCTACAAGAAAATTAATATGTCGAACAACATTTGACGAAGGAAACACATTCACAAAACAAAAAGATGATGTTATAACAATAACATGGAGAATTACAATTAATTAAAATGAGTATTGACCTAACAATTAGAAATAAACCTGCTGAATTAGCAGATTACCGTTACATAGTAGTTACGTTAGCGGCAGCGCCGACTTTAGTCAGTGGCGCAAATACGGCAATCACTGTTGATAATGCGTCAATACCTTTATTAAAGAAAGTAAAGTCAGGAATGCGGTTGCTTAATGCTGATGATTTATCAACGCATAATAAAATTATTAGCGTCGTTAATGACACTATTACTGTAAGTGGCAATAGCATTACTGGCATTACAGGCCTGATTGCTGGCAGTGAACTTTATATCACAACTGTTAAAGCAAAGGGGCTTCCTCTTACAAACGCTGAACTTGATTCTAACTTTTTAGAATTAGAGAAAAATAAGTTAGCGGCTGATGGATCACAAGATGTAGTAGGTGACTTACAAATTAAAAGTGGATCTAACACTGATGGTGACTTAACTATCGATGGTACTCTCTCAGCGAAAAGCCTTGATTTGTCTACGGCCACTGGTTTAGCAATTACTTTAGGCGATGGTGATATTGAAGCTTCTACAATTGTTGTTTCAGGCGGTATTAATGATAGTTCATTATTTGATGTTTACTCGATTACTGCATTTGAAGAACCTCTTATTTTATTAGCAAATGATGATGGAACCTTTAAAGGCACATCAGTATTATATTTAAATAGCACAAGTGGTTTACAAGAAGACGAAACTCTTGTTACACAAACACCAATTGGTGATAACCTCTTTGAAGAAAATAAACAAATTAAAATTCTGAAGGTTAATAGCGATAAAAATTATATTATAGTTGAAGAGCTAGATGATGCTGAAAAAGATTACGGTAAAAATGAAAGACTTACAACGGCCGACGATGCACCAGTAATTTTAAAATCATTAAAAACAAATAAATTACTTAAAAGTAGACAAAATGTATCAGTTTTTGGTATTGCAAAAGCAGACACGGATTCACAGCCTACCCCTCCCCCTCTTACTGAAAATGATGTCGGGGCGGTTGTTGCAACGTTCCTTGCTACACAGGGAAGCCCCGACACAATATATAAATATAGAATTGCTGAATTTAGTCGCGATACAGGTAAATTAACAGAAGCTGACACGTTTACTACTAATACATTTCAAATTGGAACTGGAAGTATACCAGGTAAAAATGTTTCGTTGGACCAGTTTAGTGAAACAACATATAATAGAATTAGTAGCGCTAACAGGTCCAACACTAATAATAATGTTCTAATTTATAGAGCCACAAATAGTTTTAATGATTCAGACTTTAAGTTAATAGCCGTTCTTGGTGAAGATGAAATGGCAGGGCAGACACAATTTAACTTCACAGATTATGGTAATTTCATAACTAATGAGTGGGCTAATAAAAACGAATTAGGGGAGTATGATCCTGATACAGGATTAAGCTACTTGCCTATTACATGGGCTGATTTACAGAATGCTTCTGCCCAAGAGATTTATAAAAAAGGCATTTCAAGACTTACTGTTGACTCCGTTAGTGCAGATAATACTGTAACATTTGTTGAAACTCTTAGCACCACGAACGCACACACCACTAAGAAAGAATTAGAATTTTATCATGATAATTCTACTGTACTAAATGCTAGTGGAGAGTTAATAGGTGGTATTGAATATCTATTAAACACTAAAAAGAATAAAGGTGAGACAACTGTTACAATTCCAGATGGAACATATTATACTAATTTAATTAAAATACCTAATGGTATAAAAATACAAGGGAGTTCAAAGCAAAATACAGTATTAAAAGCACATCCGTGGCACACTTCCACATCAAATGCCATAAGTCGGCAAAGCCAGCCGGCCGGTGATATATTTAGTAGCACTCCTTCTTCGTATAGTCATAATATGATAATTCTAGATGATTCATCTAAATGTACATTATCAAATATAACATTAGATGGTAACTTTATTAATCAAGTTAAGTTTCAACTCACACAGTCAAATGTATTAGTACGAGTAGCAAATTCAACCGACTTAACATTTGATAATGTAAAAATACAGAACGTCGTGTCTGGTGCGGTGCTTGGCCAAAATACTAAGTATTTTACTATTGCAAATTCACAGATTCAAAATGGAGCTGTATTTTTAACAGGAGATCAAGATAATCTAGCATGTCCTTTGCACGCTAGAGATTCTTCAAACTTAAAAATCACTAGTTCAACATTTGAAAACTTTAATGTTGAATCCGATCTTGCAGGTTTGAGTGTTGGTGTTTTATTAGGAAATGTTATAAGAAATAGTGGTGCTGGTGTATTAGTTTATGGATCAACAAACACTATATTATCTCCAAACTTAATTTTAGGTAGCTCAAATGAATTTATTGGTGCGGTTGATACATTTGATAGCGAGTATGATTCTATTAATATTGACTTAACAGGCAGTGGAAACTATGTGTCTGAATCGATTAATTTCTTACGAGATGGCGAAAATTTATATTTATCATCCCTCCCAGAAGAAATAGATGACGAGCCCGTTTATGGCACAGAAGTTACAATTAGGGATAATTTTGAGACTGTGGTAAAAGATGGTGTTAAAGAGTATTTTATTGATAAAACACAATATCAAGCTTTTAGTTACTCATCATTAGGTAATAAAATTAATGTAACCTCAGCTGAGGAAGACTTAGCAACTGGTAATTTCCAATTTGGAGTTACCGCAGCCGGCATTACTGATATCCGCAATGTTGCGGATCATGCAAAGGTAAAACAAGCATATCAAACACATAGATCAAATTATTCAAACTTATATGGTACTGGCAATGCGCTGGCAGGTGAGACGTTAGTTGGTCTTATATATGAGCTAATAGCAAAAGAGTATAAATACATTCGAACAACAGAAGCCGTTGTTACATTTAACGAAATATCATTAACGGTCGCCGACGCTGCAGGAACATTAAGCCTAGTTATTCCATCAACTGATACATTTGGTAACGTTACCAATGATATAAATATTAATTCAGTGTCAATCGGTGATAAAATTATATTAAAATGTCCACATGCCTCGACCGACACCGCGTTTGAAGACGATGAGGGGATTGATAGTAGCGTGGCCGACAAAATTTTTATAACAACCAGTCTAAATCCTGATTTAGTTCATGAAGTAACAAATGTAAATAGAGCAACTCGGACAATAACAATAAGTATAAATACAGAACAGACGTTTAGCGTCGGCGACGTGTTTAGCGAAAAAGTCATGACAAGTGGAAACTCACAAAATACACGAATCGGTGTAGAAAACGAATTCATAATTTCAAAAGGAATAGTTAATATCTAATGGCAACAAAAACAATTAATAGAGCGAATAATATCGTAACAATCGGGCGTACCGCTCCGATACCTAGAGGTCAAGCTTCAGCAGCCAAGTCGTTGCCCGTCGTCTTAGCGTCTGACCAGGCAGCAATACCTGTTGAAGAACAAAACAAGATTCAATCTGAGGTTGCATTATCTCTTCTTGGTATTCCACGCTCTGAAGTTGCCTTGGGGATTTTTGCTGACGTTAACACATATGATGTTGATCCTAGTGAATGGACATTTTTACCAGCTGAAAAAACAGACTTAGATGTTGCAAGTAGCCCATATGAGTTAAACGGCTTTGGTGCTGGTGGCGCCGGCGACCTCGCTAAAAACTTTGGATATGGTCTGTCTCACGTGCCAGAAGAAGCTGGTGCGTTATTAGAAGCAGCTCCAAATAAAACAGCTGTCTTAACATCTAAAAGATTCTTTAGATATCAACCTGGTCGTGTTTCTGCTGCAACATTCGGTGTTAAAACTTCAAAAACACCTGGTGCACCAGTGGTGGATAATCGTAATGCAGCAATTAGAAAATATGGTATTTACGATAAGTTTGATGGTTACTATTGGGAAACTAGAGATACTGGTAAAGGAGATCAATTCTGTGTTGTAAGAAGAACACATGCTCTAATTAAATATAGAGGTACCACATATGGTACAGAGACTACTCATCAAAAAGAAGATTACGGTGTTGTGGGTAAATCAGACGGCGCTTCCTTTGAATTAAGTTTGAACACCGTTGAAGGTAATAAAATTACAATCAACGCAACCAATGGCGCTGGTGCACCTCAAATTGGTATGTCATTAAGTGATATTACTGCAGCCGATGATAATAGTAACTATCTCATTGCGCCAAACACAATTGTAACCTCTCTAGTTGTCGGGACAACTACTACTGATGTGTTTATATCACAGGACGCCGCGTTTGATTTGTTAGAAAGCGAGTTAACCGCCGCCCCACGAACGCTTATTGCGCACTATGCTGGTGATTTAGCGATTGTAAGAGATGGTCTTCTAATGACACATGCAGCAATGTATGATCCATCTTTGTTAAAGAAGGAAACTAAGCACAAGATTCAAATCACTCCGACTTTATCAAATGGTGTTCTTACAATTACATTAAACAACGTTGACGGTCTTGAAAAAGATCAGATTGTAAGATACAATACAACAGACCTTGGCAATGCATTATTTGAGGCCGATCCAGCACCAGAGGCACCGGCGGCATCACATACTTCATTACTTCGAATCACTGAAGTTGTCGGTAATACTATTAAAGTTGTTAAAGCAATTGGCACCGGTGGTGATGTTGACATAGTACTGGAAAGTGGCGTAACTATCGATCCAGAGAAACAGTTTATCATTACGCCTGTACCATTTATATTCCCAGAATATGCTGACGAAGCGGATGCAGATATTATGTTTCCATATAGACGTGAGCATGATATTAATCTCGTCGCTTACGGCGATGCCGCCGATCATGTAGGCGCAATTGATACTTCAGTATTTGGTAGTTCAGACGTAAATGAATTCAACGGCTTTGTTGCTGATATCGATGCCGTCAATAATGGTGAGCTATGTATCAGCCTTGCAAGGATAGGTGATACAGTGACGCGAACCACAGAGTTTAATGCAAATCAACAAACAAGATCGTGGCGCCATTGGATTCGTCATAATGTTGATCCAAAATATTATGGTGTTTACGAATATAGAATTCCTCGCTCAAGATTCAACTTTGACTTCTTAGACGGCTCTACAAATAAATCTTATGTTTATTCTGATGTTGTAAGACTACCAAGCGGAGATGGCGAAAGCACTATTCAATATCCTGGTCAGGGAGTTGCCGGTAAAAAATTAGACGCGTCTGCATGGGATATCGATTTCTCAAAGGTCATAATGAATAAGATTGAATTCTCATGGTATGGTGCTGTGGGTGCTCTGTTCTTAGCTTATGTTCCAGTTGGTAATGATGAAGCAAGATGGGTACGAATCCATCATATTCGCGCATCAAATCAATTAAAGGTTGCGTCTCTTGGTAATGCTACACTTCCAATCACATACACTGTTTATGGTGGAGGCACTGAAAAAACACTTGGTGGAACCAGTAGACCTTTAGGAGATAGAATAAGTTACGCAGGGGGTAAGTCACACTCTGAGTTCGTGATTAAGTACGGTTCATCTTATTATATTGATGGAGGTGACCGTGGTACAGTAAGACTGTTTAATTACGCACCAGAAGACAGCACGGAAATGTCGTCATCATCGTATGCTGACACCGGCTCCACGGAGACTGGTATATTAAATACATTAACTATTGAAAACACTCTTACAGCTAATACAATTGAACTTTCGGGGACGACTAGTGTTGAAATACCAGATGATATCTTGATGGGTGCAAAGGTAGTTACAAGTAATCCTGCAGATGTAAATTTAAGAGTTGAATTTATTGAAAGAGATATTGCTAATAATACATCAACGCTGTATTTAAATACAGACTTTAATGATCATGGCAGTTTAGCTGTAGCTGATATTAAAATCATATCAAAGTCATCTCCAGTAATTTATGGTTTGACTTCAAAGACTGAAATTGAGAGTTCACAAGGATACAAAGTAAGAAATCGTGTTCAAGTGTATCCTACAAAGCTTTCTGTTGGTATGACATCCACAGGCGCGCAATCAGATAATGTTAAACTTGAACTGGTCAAGAATGCGATTTATCAAACTGATGATATCTTCATTGATGGTAGTAATTATCCAGCGACAGGTGAAGAGCTCGTTATTAAAAGTGGGCCTGCTATTCCATTGGCACCTGCAGGTTTACCGACACGATTATCTTATACAACTGCGGGGACCGAGCCATTTGTAAACCTTGATCAAACCTTTAGTACTGATTTCGCTATCGGTGATAAAGTTTATGGATGGTTTAGAGTATTAGATGTAAATAATCCTGGTGCTCAAAGATCATTATTTGGCTTTGTTGAAAGAGTTGATCCAATTAACTCTGGAAGTGGCCTTGTTGAATATGAATTCCGTTCTTTAGATACATATACAGAAGAATTGACATTTGATACGACTAATAGAACTTTCTTATATGCAAAGCAATATAATGAAGATGGTAGCGTTGCAACAGCGCCGCTGAATATTCCAAATAGTGAAATTGAAAGATTGAGTTCGATTGAAATTGTAAATACTAAGGGAAGACCTATCGCTGGCACTGGAACACAGATTGCTACGTTCTTCTTACAAAATGGTAGTGAATATTTTGATCTAAGTTCATATTTTGACTATAATAAAGATTATATCTCATTCCCACTAACTGATTTGCCAGACAATTTATATCTCTCAATTCGATCATCGGATGTTAGTGCTGCAGCACAAGTTAATGCAAGCATCACTTGGGAAGAGCAATAAGCTGTCAGTGTTAAATAAAAAGTTAACGCAGGTACCACATGGAAAGAACGATAAATAGTACATTATGGCACAATATCATTTTAATACCACACTCGTCGGCACACATAGTGCCGGCGATAGTACATTAACATTAAATAAATTTCAAGAAGATTTAATCACAGGTGAAGATTTAAATCTATTGTCAATATTAAAAGAAGGTGATTACGTATATGGTGTAGACAATAGTGTTTTTGAAATTGGAACGCAAGTAAAGCGCGATTATAATTCAGAAGATATAAATTTAAATAATTTTATTACTGCTACTGCAATTACAATTGTAAATGGAAAAGTTAAGCTTTATCTAAGTAAACCATTATTAAAAGATATAGCATCTGGTACGAAGATTGAATTTGTCTTTGAAAGATTCATTAATACAGTTGGTAATAAATCTTTAATTGGTTTTGATAGAAATACACCTCAAGAGGTTAAAGTAGAAAGTAGTCTTTTTGATTCAATCACCCTTGCCAAATTAACAGATGCTGCAGGTAATGATTTATTTACTGATACAAATATAACATTCCTTGATACTATTACATCAGCAAATGCAACAGGAGTTGTATTAGCTGCGGGATCTACAGTTAAGGTTGAAGAACAATTTCCAGAGAGTTCTTCTGTGAGTGCTTCTCTTTTAGGTGTGCCAAGAGCCGAAACTCAATTGAGTTTATTCTCTGACGTGTCAACTTTGGGATTTGAAAGTGATAATTGGGAAATATTTAAAAATGTCAGCAGTGGGTATTCACGATATATACCATGGGAAAATAGAGCTACAGAAAGTGGTATTAATCGTTATAATACTCGCGTAACAGAAAATACAACTGAGCAAGCTTTAGAAATTACTGCGTTTCCAGTTCCGTATTCTTTCCCTTGGACACCTTTAACTAACCGAGGTCAGAATGCACAATATAGTTTATTCCTAAACTTTGTACGGTTAGGCAACTTTCTATATTTAGCGTATGAAAAAGACCCAGGCATTTATGGTGCCGATATAAAAAATAGATTTTTAGATCCATCAAAAGTTACATTAAAGAAAAATTCATTTAATACATACGATGCGTCAGAAACAACTGAAATATACACATTACATTATCCAGAGTATGAAACACCAGAAGCCGCTGCAGCCTTTCAAAGTGAAGCTTTTAGATTAATTGACATATGGACAGATACTTGGGTAAAAATTAAATTAAATAAATTTAAGATTTCTTCTTCTACGCTGTTTAGTGTATTAACAAGTGGTGCGATTGAGGCGGCTGATTACGACGTGATGAACGCTACTGGCTGGAAAGATAATGGTACAAGTGAAACAGTTTCATTTTATAATAATGCATCAGGAAGCAAGAGCTTAGCATCTCCGATTGGTTTGTTTAGCCTAAAACAGTTAAATCAGCAGGGTTGGATAAAAGTAAGTGCACCAGGTTATGATTTTGGACAAAGTACGCAAGATTCGATTATTTTACAGTCAAAAGAAGCATTTCGTTATCAGCCTGGCCGTGTATCTGGTTTTACTTTCGGTGCTCGCGCAGTGATCGATAAAGAAGACACTACAGGAAAAATTGAATGGGGTATTCAGAATAAAACAGATAGTTACTTGTTCAGAATACGAGGAGCCTCTTTTCAAATTGTACGTAGATCTACAATTCCATTATCAGATAAATCTTTAGAATTAAATGGTATTCTTGGTAAGCAAACGTTAATTCCAGCAATTGGTCAAGATGGTGGTGTGTCCTTAGATCCATTTACAGGAGAAAGTTTGCCTGATATCTACGAAACCGTTATACCACAATCTTTATTTAATAATGACACATTGCAGAATCTTAAACCTACGGATATTGGTTATATTCTAGACGTAGAAAAGGTTACCATGTGGAAAGTAGAATTTTCATGGTATGGTGCTGTGGGCGCAAAGTTTTATGCATATGTCCCAGTTGATAATAATGAAGCAAGATGGGTTCTAATGCATACGTTACTAATTGAAAATACATTAGATCAGCCGTGTTTAGAAGATCCATTCTTTAAAATGGTTTACCGTATTGACCTTGCTAATAAATCTACATCGTTAGCACCTCAGTTTGTTTTTAAATATGGTTCATCTGTTTATATTGATGGCGGAGATGAAGGTACTAAAAGACAATATAGTTATACAGCTGAAGAAAAGCCAGTTAAAGGTAATGATATAATTCCATTAATAGGTTTAAAGCCTAAAAAGAATATTGAAAATTCACTTGGTATAAAAAAAGAGAATCGTAAATTAGTATATCCATCACAGTTAAACACTTCAGTAAGCGATTTTTCTCAGCTTGATTTTATTGAGTGTGAAGCGTGTCCAGGTTTTGCCTTTACATACGATAATGGCTTAATTGCAAACACTGTTGGTGAGACCGTTGAGGACTCAGAGTTAACGGAATCACCGCGTATAGATTTTCATATTGAAATTCACGACGACATAAGATATCTAGCATTGTCAAAAATGGACGTGCAGGCTAAGATCGCCGAGCTTGCGGTAGATAGTGGTGGTGATCCAGATCGTTTGTCAGCTAGATATAATCCAAATGTCGAATATATCAACGGCGCAGAGGTTTGGGATCTAAGCGTCGAGCAGGATCGGGATAATTACTTTGGATTAGAAGACGATGATGCTCACATTATACATAGATCAGTATTAAGTCGATGGATTGCATTTAAAGAAACATATCAAGAATTTAAAACTGCGGTTAGCGCAGCATCTGAAGCAGGCGTGGCAAAATTTGGATATGCGCTAAATGATGTTCTAGGTGATCAGCTTCCATCAATTGAAGACTTTAAAACACCAATCGTTAGATTAAAAACTAAAGATACTTTCAGAGAGTATGAAGTAAATATTGGAATGATAGGCATGACTGGGGCTGCACCTGGTACAAATAGTCTTATTGCAGTTGGAAATGAAATAGACTACAGGCGTCAAGCCGTAACAACCTACGCTCAATCGGTCGATGCAATTGCATTTCCTGTTATTGCTGACTCAAGGTTTATTGATAGTGAATATTTTGATGGATCTGAAGAAAACGGTCTTAGAGAATACAGCTATGTATATCAACACCCAGCAATTATTGGTAGGAAGCGGCATATTGGTGCAGCTGCTACACCAATTAGTGGAAGAAACAATGAAGTAAGATTCTTAAACCCCACACAAAGACATAGTCCAGAATACAGTACAGGTGGTTGCAATTTTGAAATTGGATTCACTGATAAAAAACCAATAGCAGGTGGAGCAACTGAAGAAGAGTTACGAGGGTTTGATTATGGTGATCCAAATAACCCCCAACCGTTAAAAGCTATTGATTTCCTCGGATCTGAATGGTATTTTCAAGGAATATCTTATACTGATAGAAATGCATTATTAGCAGGACGTATAGCTAGTGATGGTACTTCACGTGAAACAACATGGGCGAATGTTAATAGATTTCAGATGGATTATAGAATAAAACCTATACCATCTGACAACTATGAGAGCAATGGTAGCCTTATATCTAGTGTACCTAGCACCGGTGGAGTTTGCTCAAAGATAAAATTGAATGTTGCGGATGTTGAGAGTTTCACAGGCCTTAGATTTTTTGATGTTGAGCCAGGCAATACGTTAACTAATGTATTATCAGCCGCGACGTTATTTACAGATAATGATATTTTATCAAGATATGATGTAAGCGCTATCGATCCAGACACGGGCGAACCACCACACCCTGATTTTATATCAAATGAAGATATCACCACCGAAGGACAATATTTAATCATTGACAATAATAGTTTTAATGATGCTATTGAAGATGATAATGGTATTAAAACAGTCGACTTTGTAAACGGTCAACTTGGATTAAATAACGAAGGAGCATTTACAACGGAAAACGATAAAATTGTATTTATTACCGATGCTTTAAGTTTCACATACGACAATGATGGCTCACTACAGTCTGCTTATCTTTTTAAATTGTCTGGTACGAATGTTACATTAGAGACAATAGCTTCGGATGGAAATGATGGAATTAGCTCGACTAAATTTAGTTTTACTTCAGTTCAAGTTGTTTATACAATTGGAGGGAGTGGTGTTGAAGGTGCTAACTTTACAAACAGTAGTGTACCAGTTGAAAAGAGTAATTCAAAAATATTTAGTTTCAATCCATATCCATTATATCTTGTTGTTAAAATGGAAGATGGCTCTGTTATTAATAATATTAATATTTTACAGGAAGATGCTGATGATCGTACCGTAACATCTCCAACGTTTTTGTTAAATGAAAATGCAAAGGTTTCTTATCCTTTAGGTGATACTCATGAAGATACTATTACGAATGTAAATGCTATTACTATTAAGTCTGAAACATTTCAAGATGTTGATAGATTAAGTTCCTTAGAAATTGATTTAAGTGCTGGAAAGAGATTAAGAAGAATGTTTGATAAGTCAGATTTTAGATCTAAACTTAAATATTATGATGGTAATTTTACTAGTAATACGTACAGCACAAGATTAAAATCATTATCAACTTACTTTGTGGGTGGAGAAAGCGCGAGTAGAAGCATTAAGAAATTTCAATTAGATAGTATTTTTGGTGAAGATAGAATTAAAGTACAACCGGGTTTTAGAGATTCTACTGCGTATTTTGTTATAGGTAAAACACTAAATCTTGCTGATGAATCTGAAGAAATAAACAATATGCAGGTAAGTATCAATACAGCAGAGATATAAATAAAGCTATGGCATCTTTTAAAAATCCGACTATTTTTGGTATAACCGCTAGAAATGCACTATCTGAATTAGCACTTGACGCTGAGGAATCACTGACGAATCTAGGGTTAAATCCTTTAGACTTTAATACACTGCGTAATATAAGTACAATCTCTAGTTCTTTTCAGATGCTATCAAATAGTGATGTAAATACTATAGATGAAACTTCTAGGTATTTGTCAGAATCATTCGCGAACGCGAGTCGACTTTCTGATTTATTTCAAATAACTGGAGATGTAGAACTGAAAGGAAATTTAAATATATCTGGTCGAACTGCATCAACATCGTTAAAACACTACACACTTTCAAATATTGATGGTGACGGAAATTTAGTTATATCAACAATTGGTTCGTCTCGTGTTACATCTTGGGAAAAATCAAAAATAAATGCCACGGATGCAAATGATAATTTTGTAGGATATGGTACTGAAGTAGAAATCGCGTCTTCTCGTAAGTTTGCCGTAGATCCAGCAAAGGTTATAACGTCTACAATTAAACTGTTAACACCATTATCAGAAAGAATATATCCTAACACTGAGATCGCCACAAATAAAATTAAAGTCAATGTAAATGGTAGTGAATATTATGCGTTTGCAATGAAAAATATACCATTGCAATTTGATGGAAATTTTAGTAAGTTAGATTCTAGTACGTTTAGGGTCACCTCCACCGACTCGGATATAGATTTTAATATTTTAACAAATAGTGGAACATCACTGACTGAAGGGGATGGCTATGGTCAGTTTAGAGCTGGCGATAATGCGATAGGATTTCAAGGCCAACAAGCAGATAGAACTATTGAATCATATTTAGCGCCTAATAAATATAAATCACTCACAGTTTCTAACGTAAAATTAAAAGCACTACCATTTGTTAAACTAACTGCGTTAGAAACATTAGATATATCTTATAATTTATTTAGTGTACACCCTAATATAGTAAAATTTGCACCTAATTTAAAATCGTTTGTTTTTTATAGAAACTTCATTAGTCCAACCGCTTCTCCTGAAAAGACTATTGAATCAATATTAAATTTAGTGCCAACGAGCATAATTAAAATTGACTATAGTTATTCATTGTACTATTTAGTTCTTAATTTTGATAGCACTAACAAAAGCGCGTTCGCGGATAGATTTCCAGATTTACAAGAAATAAGAGTAAATAACAACCAGTTTTCTGGCGTTACACCTGATATAGGACCAAAGTTGACTCTGCTTGAAATTCAGAGTAATAAATTTAACACAGCTGGATCAGGTACGTTCCATGTACCTGATCCGCTTGGTTTAGCTGATAATGTTAATATAGTCAAATATTATCGCTTAACTAATAATGGATTTCTAAGTGATCATCTTGGGTATTATGACGATACTGTACCAGGTTATTGGAACAATAACAATTACAACAATACGACTCGCGACGCTCTTCCAGCCGATTCTAACTTAAAAGACTTTTGGATCGGTGATACTAAGCTTGGAATTCCAAATTTTAAAAACAGTTCTATTGATTATTTTGCTGCGACTAGTATGGATGGCTATAGTACCTTTGAAAATAAGGCGACCGGCGAGCAGCTTGGTGACAGATTTGATGATATAAGATATCAATTTTTTACTAGTAAAAATAATATTGGTAATAATAATAACAACTTTAAGTTTCTAAATTGTAATAGGCTTACGAGAATAAACGCGCGTGATGGTAATTGTTTCGGACCAATGCCATCCTTTAAGGGTTGCGCTAAGCTTAAGTTGATTGAATTTGGTGGTTACTGGAACAGCAGTTATTTGTCAGAGATTTACCCGTCAGCGCGCAGCGCGATGCTAAACAACAATAATGTTTTTGTTACTAAGTTCACATTGGCCACCTCACTAGTTCTCGCCGCGGGTGGTGAGTATACAAAAGATGTACCTAGCCCCCTTAATTATCACGAGGTTACTACGTATTCAAACGGCGATTTTGTATTTGAATATAACGCCATCGATGTTCAATGGGAGCTAAAAAATACTGTTACTGTTAGTGTTATAGCTACTGCAGATTCGTTAGATACACTATACCCTTGGAATGCCGTGTGGCCTGATGTGGATGAGCTGGTGTTTAGTGATTTTATGACGACCGATGAAGACTCTCCTGAACTTGAAGAATCAATTGACTTGTCAGCGATGCCTTTAGATGTTTTTTCTTCTATGACAGATGGCGCGCCCGAGGTGGCTAATCCACTAGAGCTTTTTGCTTATAATTTTGATCCTATTTTTTTTGACAATGCCCGAACCGTGCGGAAGACTTTGACAGAAATTAAAAACGATTTTAAGAATAATTTAGAGTTTGAAAGTACTGATGATGATGGGCCTGCTATTTTTAATAATCTTTATAATTTAAAAAGATTCGCGTATGAAAGCAAAGGGATAACTGAAGGTAGATTTCCATTATTCAAAATAAATCAATATGTGGGTGTGAGCACCGTCGATCCAACTTATGTTGAAGACGAAACATTGTCTTTAGGAAATATAACTATTTCAAATAATGCATTTACTGGAGGTTGGGGTGCTAATGGTGCACTTAAATTACACAGTGATTGTAGTACAGCACTAGAAGCGTTTTATTTTCATGATAATAAATTTACTGGAGCACTAGGGTTTAAAGAATTATTTGGAGGTGCAAATAATCAAACTGAATTCACTAAACTTAAAGGGATCAAGGGCAATAATAATCAATTTACATCTTTCGCTGATGCTGATGCTACGAAATCACCTAATTTAGAAAAATTATTGTTATCAGGAAGCTTTACTAGCAGCGCGACGGCGATCCCGTCTTTTAAGAATTTTACAAACTTAAAAGTATTAGATATATCCAATAATTATTTTGAAAGTATTAATGTTAGTGATAAGACCAATTTATTTGAAGAATGTTCAAACATCGAAGAATTAATATTAAATAATAATAATTGGGATGAAGGTACTGTTGTTAATATTATTAGAAGTATTTATAATGTATACAAAGCCGGTAACTTCAAGTTGAACGACGCATATTTAGCTCTAAGAAATAATGAAGAAACTAATATTATAAAAAGAAAATATATTGATATTAACGATATGGTTGTAGAGCTAAAAAACAATGGGCATATTATTAATGGTGTTCAGTATAAAGTATATCCACCTGCTCCAAAGGCGCCGTCTCTTAGTATAGATTTGGATACGCCGGCATCACCTCGTTATGATTCTTCGGAAGAATTAAATCAAAAAGAAGTATTCGAGCTCGAGTCACCTTCTAAAGAGGGTGGTGATCCTAACCTTATTGTTTATCGGCCAAATGGGATTATTCAAACTAATAATGATTTTGAGGTCCAATATTTTGATTCTTCAGACTATGATGGTCTAGTTAATGTTAGATTAAAATGGGATACACTCGTTAATGCTGATGATGTCACAGAAGATTTAGATGGCGGCGTGCTGAGTCCGAGTGAAAAGGCAATTGTTATTAAAAAAGAAATTGATCTTAATAATAATGGTTCTTTTGATGATTCTCCAAATGCAGCTGAAACAATTGAAATTGCAAAAGCCGATATTATTACTGCTGGAGGCAAGTCATATTATAATTTTCCAATACAGCTAGATGATAATGGGGTTGCTAATGTGCATACTCCAATTGGTAGAAGTCAAAATGGAACTAATATTAAATTCACTGTATATGGCCAAAACGATAGAAAAGTGGGTGGTAACAATATTTCTTCAACCATTATAATAACAATAAAAGATTCAAGCGAGACTTAATTTATGGCAATAGGATTTACATTACAGGGTAATTTATCTCAACGTACTCCAATTCAGTCGGCATTGACAAACTTGTTGTCAGGCCCTAGAACTAAAGCGTTTGATGTTGAAAATGATTTAACGGTATTTCGAGGAAACTTATCTAACACTGATACATTTAAATTTACTACTAACGCTTATACATATACCGTTAAATATAATGAAGGTGTTGCAGTAAGTACGTGGGGGGAGGTTATTGCCGAGACGCTTGCAGTGGGCTGGAGCCCTAATGATATTTTACCACAATCATATAGAACCCAAAACGCTAAACTTCTATTTTTAAAAAGTGCACGAGATCAAAATGGCCAGAATCAAATTAGTGTAGGGGATCAATTAGAATATAATAATGTTACATATAATGTTAAGACAGTTAATAGTGATAGTACAAGCTTGCCAGTGTTTGATGACTATGTTGAAACTGTTCCTGCATTGCCACTTAATATTGACGATGATGCTGATATTACTGTTAACAAAATAACATTAACCGATAGATACGAAGGCGGGCGCTTTATTGTAAGCTATAATCGTGCATTTTTCTCGGCTGGAGATATAATAACAGAAATTGAAGATGAAGAAGGGGGTTTGTCAGAAACCGATACCAATTTTCCATATAAAGTGGTTGAAGAAGAGTTTAATATTGATACTAATGAAAAGTCTTTTAAGTTAGAATCGGTTTCAAACGTTGGCGTATATTTTAACGGTGCAGGTAAGAATCAACTTATTTTTACACGAAAAAAAGGTGTTACAAAAAGTAATTTCTTAAATATTAATGAGCCTGAAATCCGTTATGAAGGTGATATATTAGAAAATAGAACCAATATCTTAGGTATTGGTATTGATAATCCTTTAAAAACTTATCTAGATATAATTAACAATAATATTATTAATGACTCTAGTAAGTTTAAAAATGCATTATACAAAAGTGAAGAGAATCGGTTTTTAAATCGTGGTAATTCAACGATAAGTGTTGAAGGTGTTTTGCGTTATACTGATCCAGCTAGCACAATTGGGCTTCAAAATAATCCAGATGAGCTGGGAGATGGCGCACCAGGTCCATATCTTATTCAGTCGTTAAGTCCAGATGTACTGTCGCGCGCATTTTCTACATTTACAGGTGTTTGGATTGAAGATTCCGCCATTAATGCGATAGTAGTTGATTCACCTAACATTGAAGTTGCTAAAGTTGGCACACTAGCATTTGAAGATGATGTTCGACTTGACCTTGAAACAGATCAAATTGACGGAGCGTCATCACCATCTGGTAGTATTAACGACCCTGGTTTTGTAGCGGGGCAGACAAATGGATCTAACGACGGATTCACTCACAAGATGAAAGTTATTGTAGATGAAATTGACGAAGATGAAATTGGTCAATTTCAATTAAATGGTACGATTGATACCGATGTATTTGAGCTACAAGTGTTTGTTAGGCAGCTCGATGACAGTTGGTTGGCATCAGGGCCATACGAATTTTCACACAATGGAACACAGTGGCAATTAACTGATACTGATACTACTACAATTCTTGCAAAGAAAACTATTACGCTTGCAGACGCACCTTATCCGTGGAAAGTTGATAAATGGACAGACGACGTGGACGTTGAAATTGCTGCCTTCCCAACTTTTGGTGATTTCAAAGATATGGCATCACCTCCACAAGATTTGGAAACAATTAAATCAACTTATTATATTCTTGTTAAAAAAGAAGAAGACGTTTGATATTACACAATCGTTTCTAATGGTATAAAAAAGTTCCCTTCGGTCGTTTCTGATACAACGTTGTTATCGCTTTTTATTGATGTAAAGCCTTTAAATTTAACTATAGTATCATAAGACAGTAGTAGAGAGCCAGGATTATATGTCTTTGGGCGTGTTATAGTAATACCATCACCGTGAATATTTAGTGCGTTGAACTGTAACTCACATCGTACTTGCGAATCAGGACTGTCTTCAGTGTTCTGAAAGCTTAATACTGAAAGACCTGTTTCTGGTCGTGTTCTTTGTCCACTACCTGTACCAGCGAACGGAGGATTTGTATCAGAAGGGCGGAAACATTCGTACTTACTTAATGCAACATCTTGATAATTTGCAATCGTAAATACTGTAGAAGCACCTAACGTTGCCGTGGGGGCGTTACTTAGTGTTAGTGTGGTTGTTCCATCGTTGTTGTCGTCGACGCCGGTAATTGTTGTATCGGCCACGATCAGACCTTGCGCAGCATCATACGTAATGTTTAAATCTAATAAATCGCTTGAATCAAGTATGTTACCCCCGTATTCTAAAATACTACTTGTAGAGACATCAACGTCGAGCTCGCCGGGGTCGCCAGCAGCAATAAAATCTCTTTGCCCTGCAATTTTTGCTTGAATTAAGCTTACAGCTGGACTTTCGTCTGCATCTTTAAAGAGACAGAAGTTATCCATTGCTAAATTATCAACGCCTGACTGATTATATAAAAAGATTCTTATCGAATCGCCATCGTTATGTATTAAACCGCCAGCGTCTGTAATTCCATCAACGGTTTTACCGCCAGTGGTGAGCCCTGCAGTCTTAAATGAAATTGGATCAACATCTCTAATTTGTACCCAATTTACATCATTATCAAAAAATTCACTTGTATCAGCAGCGTTAAATACTACTGCGTCCCCACCTCTAAATTTAGTACCATTTGCAAATACATTTTCAATTGTGAAATCAGGTGGGTTGGTGCCCTGGTTAACGTGAGTGAGTGTACCGATTGATCTTAAACCACGATGCTCAATAAAAGTAATTGTATTTAAACCTTGGATTAACTGAGTAGTGTCTATTTTTTCTGTAAGAACAACGATGGCTGGTGTAGTGCCTTGTGTGAAGCGCACTGATCGTTCAGGAATTTCTTTTACATATATAGCGTTTCCATTTATTGATTTAATACCATCAATATAATTACCCACCTCAATATTCGTATCGTCCTCTAATATTAAAACATTAGAGTTTTCAGATATATCTGTATCTAGTATATCCTCCGTATATTTTTTAATATCTTTAAAGTTTTTAGGTGGCTGATAATTAATCTGAATGGGACCATCAATAATTAAATCTTTATAGTCTGCTTCTAATATTCCACCAACACGATCTTCTATATTTTCATATGGAGAATCAACTGTGTTTACTTCTAAATAACTCCCTTGAGCTTTTAATGTTTGAGCGTATTTAGTTTTATAAATCGATGGATTTTCACTAAAATCTTTTTCAGGTGGATACAAGTAGTTTTTAGCTAAGTATTGATCCCACTCTCTTAGAATAGAAAATGTCTTATCACCTTGTATATCGCCGATGATAAACACTCCGATTTGAATTTCATAATGTTTAAATGGTTCTAAAATATGACCGTCAATGGGATAAGCGAATTGTGTTGTGGCGCCAGGCTCGAATGATGCGTCTATTATTCTAATATCAGTTTCTGGATCAATTAATATTAATCTAACGTATAAGCTAGTTGATACTCTAGGTCCTCTTACGTAAGTGGTCTTACTCCCGTGTGCGTAATATCCTTTATACAGAATAAAAGAGGAGTGATCTGACTCATTGTTATTTTTTATTTTTGGATCGATTGATTGCGAACCATAATTAAATGAACCATTTGACCAATAGTTATCAGACATATCTGGCTTAACGGTCGGGCTGTCAAAAATATCATCAAATGTAACAGTAGGAGAGTCTTCGTTAAAAATTGCCGATATATCAAAGGGAGTCGCGCTTACATCTAGTTCGTCTTTAAAGCCGGCTGGAAGTGTATCATTATCTAGAGCATAATACTTTGCTGCAAGACCCGTGCCACCCACATAAGACGTATCGTTAAAAACTAATTTATAATCATCATATATGTTTTTGAATGTTTGATATTCACCGTCATATGGCAGGCTAGCAAGTCTTGTATCAAAGGCTTGCGCTGGATCAAATGTGGTGCCTGATATACCAATTAATGGCGCGATGTCGTCAATAGTAAATTTTATACCTTCACCACCATACTGTGACAACAGATTTGTAACAGCGGCGCTCTTATTTGAAACATCTGCAAGCTTGTTACTTAATAATAATCCTCTTGTTTTGAATAAACTCATAATCTTATTTATACAAGTTTTTATTTTTGAAACTCAAAAGGTCCCCTTTACTTTAGGCGAAAGAGGGAAAGACCTTTAAAGAAGTCTCAAGCGCC